>Ga0080064_1000190_pt1 | contig 184211 bp, 193 predicted proteins | sample Subgrocontami54m_FD_69260 | JGI IMG/M metagenome (GOLD analysis project Ga0080064, IMG submission 69260) | Subsurface groundwater microbial communities from S. Glens Falls, New York, USA - GMW46 contaminated, 5.4 m (SPADES assembly) (version 2) ...
GGCCCCCCCCCCCGGGCGGCGGCGCGGTGCGGGGGCGGGCGGGCGGGGCGGGGCGCCCGCGCCCCCCGCCGATAAGCTCCGCGCCGGCGTGGGGGCTAGGCCCCGCGCCACCCGCGGCGGGGACGTTTCCTGCCGGCCGGTGATCTCACATTGGCCGGCGGAAATGTCCCCGCTTGTAAAGGTTGTTGCCCGGCGAGCCTGAGGTCGCGTTGGTTGCGCCGGGCAGGCCGTCCTCCTATAATGAAGCCTTCCATGGCCGAACCTGTCTCGATCCAGCACGACATCGCCGGCAACCGCTTCGTGGTCAGCCTTGAAGGGCACGAGGCGGTGCTCCGCTATCGCCGTGCGGGTCAGACGATCGACCTGTACCAGACCTTTGTGCCCGAGGCGTTCCGCGGCCGCGGCATCGCCGAGCAGCTGGCCAAAGCCGCGTTCGAGTTCGCTAAGGCCGAGCGCCTGGCCGTCACACCGACGTGCTCGTATCTCTCAGGCCCGTACTTGAAGCGCCATCCGGAATACCAGCCGCTCGTGAGTCGATGATGGGAACAACGTCCCCATGATTTTAAAGGTATCCCGGCTCGGCCACCCGGCCCTGCGCAAGCCGTCGGTCGCGGTTCCCAAGGAAACCATTCACTCGGCCGACCTGCAGCGGCTCATCGACGATATGATCGAGACGATGCACGAGTACGACGGCGTGGGCATCGCCGCGCCCCAGGTGCACGTCAACCGGCAGATCGCGGTCATCGAGGTGGAGGCCAACCGCCGCTACCCTGGGGAAGGGCCGATCCCGCTGACGGTGTTGATCAACCCGAAGATCCTGAGCGCGTCCAAGAAGCAGCTCATGGACTGGGAAGGGTGCTTGAGCGTCAACGACTTCCGGGGGCAGGTGCCTCGGGCCGAGGCGGTGGAGGTTGAGGCGTACAACCGTAAAGGCGAGAAGGTGAAGTTCACCGCGCACGGGTTCTTCGCGCGCGTGATCCAGCACGAGTGCGACCACTTGGCCGGCAAGGTCTTCCTTGACCGGATGCCGGACCTACAGACGCTCACTCATCTGTTGGAGTTTTCCCGGTACCACCAGGAGTAAGACCCCCGATCGGTTGTTCCACGACCGTCGCGGTCCGCCCGTCCACCTCGACCCGCGTCCCCAGCTCGTACGCCGCGCGTTTCAGCATCGCCAGCGCGATCGGCGTGTTCAGCACAAGCGACCGGCAGCTGCTGGTGATCCGCCCCGCGTCCTCTCCCTGAAACCTGACCAGGGTCCCGGGTGCCGGCGCCTCGCCCGCAGCCAGGACCAGCCCCCGGAGACGCCGGCTGGGTGAGCCGTACGTCGCGACCCTGGCCACGATCTCTTGTCCCACGTAACAGCCCTTCGTGTCGCTGGCCAGCCGCCGCTCCATCCCGGTTTCAGGCAACAGGTGCCCGGTGTCCACGTCGATGCCGAACCAGGGGATGCCGGCCTCGAGGCGCGCGATGTTGTACGCGTCCCAGCCAGCCAGCCGCAGCCGCGGTCCGGCCCGGCGCTGCATGTCCCGCCAGAGCCGCTCTGCCGCAGCCGCGTCGATGAGTAGCAGCGCGCCGGTGTCGCCGATGAGCGCGTGCCGGACCAGGCGCAGGGGGTGGCCGTCCCAGATGGCCATCGCATGGCTTTCATCCGCCTGCGGGATGGTCCAGCCCAGCCCGCTGAGGACGGTCACGCTCTCGCGGCCCTGGATGGCGAGCGTGGCAAACCGGCGCTCGTGGTTGGTGATCCGCACCCGTTCGCCGAAGAGGTAGCGCTCCAGTGTTGTGGTGAGCGGTGCCGCACGCTCGGCATCACACAGGAGCCAGCAGGCGTCCGCCTCGGCGAGCACGAGCATGGAGGCCACGATCCGCGCCTCGGGGCTCAGCAGCGCGGCGCGGCAGCCCTGGCCTGGCTGCAGCCGTTTGATGTCCTGGCTTAGGAGGTGATGGAGGAAGGCGACCCGGTCCTCGCCGCGGACCTCGAGGAGCGCTTGCATGGAGTAATCCAGCAGTGCGGCGCCTTCGGTCAGGGCGCGGTGTTCCTCGCGCGTATCGCCGAACCGCCACGGCACGAGCCATCCGTCGAACGGCTCGTACAGGACCGGGCCGGGCGCATGCTTGCCGTGCAGCAGCAAAGGATATGGCACGCCTGTATCCTAGCAGGTACAATAAGATTCTTCCTTAAGACGCACGCAACGTCGGAGGTTTCATGGCCACCGCCACCGCTTCGCCTCGGCAAGAGCGCCAAGGCGCCCACACGCTCAAGGGGAACCCCTTGACGCTCATCGGCCCGCAGCTCAACGTCGGCGACAAAGCGCCAGAGTTCGCGGCGCTGAACCAGGACTTCAAGCCGGTGAAGCTTTCCGAGTCCGCCGGCCGGGTGCGGCTCATCAGCGTCGTCCCCTCGCTCGACACCGGCATCTGCGATGCGCAGACCAAGCGGTTCAATGAGGAGGCGGCCAAGTCCCCCACCGTGGTCATTCTCACGGTCAGCATGGACTCGCCGTTCACGCAGAAGCGCTGGTGCGGGGCTGCCGGGGTCGACAAGGTGCAAGTGCTCTCCGATCACCGGGACCGGTTCTTCGGGCCGGCGTACGGGGTCTTGATCAAGGAGCTGGGCGTGCTCGCGCGGTCCATCTTCATCGTGGACAAGGCTGGCGCCATCCGCTACATCGAATACGTGCCGGAATTTGCATCCCACCCGAATTACGACGCAGCGTTGGCTGAGCTGAGGAAACTAGCTAACGAGTGAACAGTGAAGAGTGAACAGTGAACAGTGCGAGTGACATCCGCCGGTTTTATGATTTCACTATTCACTGTTCACTAACCACTGTTCACTGCGTGTGGCCATGAAGATGATCTGGGTAGCCATCCGCATCGCTTGGCCGCACGTGCTGGCCCCCTGGCGCTCGCCGCTCGTGCGCTGGCGCTTGGAAACGTACGGCATCACCGACGCCGATGGCCGGCTCCTCCACGCGGAGGAGTTGACCGCCGGCGACTTTTTCCGTTTCACCCTGTTGCGCCGGCGCGCCTTGGCGCGTTTCCTGCGCTGGGCCGCCTCGCTCTAAGTCCTGTCCTCCCAAGCCTCACAGCCTCCCTGAAGTCAGGTATACTTTCCGTAGCTTAACCGCGCTTAAAAAACAATGCAGGATAACAAGTCGCGCCCTCAGACCGCCACCGATGATGGTGGGACTCCGCCGGCGCCGCCCCCAGCGGCGCGGGTACGGTTGCGCCTCCTGCGTCTGTGGGTCATCGGCCTGGTCTTCTTCGGCTACGGCCCGGCGTTTACCTACGGCGTCCTCACGTGGCTGCTCAACGACCGCCAGTGGGGTTGGACCTACCTGATGTACTGCACCCTCGTGCCGGTTGTCGGCGGGCTGTGCGTCATCGTGCTCCCGTACGCCAAGTTTGCGCCGGTGCTGAAGCAGCTGCAGGCGTGGCAGCAAGGCGAGCCGGTGGACCCGAAGACATGCGCCGACGTGTACCTCCGGGCGATGGGTCTGCCGTGGCACGTGGCGGTGGGCGCGGCGACCGCGACGTCCATCGGCTACGTGGGGGGGACGGCGGCCGTGCACTGGATGTCCAACCAGCCCCTCTCTGAGATCATCAAGACGCTGCCGGCGATCCCGCTTGTGAGCGGGATGATGGGCGCATTCTGCTACGTCGGGTCGGTCCGCGCGCTGCATCCGGTCGTGGCGTGGTGCAGCCGCCAGCTCGGCCGGCCGCCGGCGGTCCGGCACGTGCCGATGGCCGTGAAGTTCCTGACGATGACCTGCGTCCTGGCGACTGCGATCTTGTGTTTGCTCCTGCCGGCGGCGTACACGCTGGGCCAGCGCGTCACTGAAGAGCACCTGCAAGACCGGGCCCTCACGCACTTGCGCTTGGCCGCCCAGCAAGCGGCGCCGTTTCCAGAACTCGAAGACCGGATGCGCATCCTCCAGCATGCCGTGTTGGGCCCGCGGGGCTACATCTTCGCGTCGGACGAGCAGGGCCGGATCTTGTCCAGGCATCCGCGCCGGTTCACCCGTATCGAAGAGGAGGCATGGTACCGGCCGGAGGTGCGGCTGCGCGAGCCTGAGGGCGTGTGGGTGGACCGGGTCGGCCAGCACCGCGTGATCGCGTTCCTGCGCTTGGCGAACCATCCCATGACCTTCATCTCGGTGGCATTCCTGGCGGACTTCTCCCAGCCATTGCGCCATTTCGTGCTGCTGTCGCTGCTCGTCATCGTCGAAGTGCTGGTCGTCATTCTGGTGTTCGGGCGCTACTATGTGAAGGGCGTCACGACGCCGCTGGGCGAGCTGATGACCACGGCCGAACGCATCGCGCGCCATGGCAACCTGGCGCAGCGCGTGCCCGTCACGACGAACGACGAGATCGGCGACCTGGCGCGTTCGTTCAACCGGATGATCGAGGAGCTGCAGTCTTCGAAGTCCGACCTCGAGGGGTACACCCAGCGGCTGGAGCAGACGACCCGCGATCTCTCCGCGCTGAACCAGGAGATGGAAGATTTGCTGCACGTCGTCTCGCACGATTTGCGCGCGCCGCTGATCAATATCCAGGGCTTCTCCAAGCGGCTCGAACAGGAAGCCAGCAGCCTGCAGGCCGACGCGCGCTTCAGCGAGTCGCTGCGGTTCATCGCCAAAGGGGTCGAGAAGATGGACGCGCTGCTGTCCTCGCTGCTGGCCATCTCGCGCGTGGGCCGCAAGGCTGACCCGGTGCGGCCGCACGACCTGGACGCGATCCTCGACGACGTGCTGGCCACCTTCGACCACCAGCTGAAGGAGCGCACCATCACCGTCCTGCGCCACCCGCTGCCGAAGGCGGTGCCGTGCCGGCGCAACGAGCTCAATCAAGTGCTGTCGAACCTGCTCTCCAATGCGATCAATTACATGGGAGCGTCCGACCGACGCTGCATCGAGATCGGCGGCCGCGAGACCGCGGAGACGGCCGAAGTGTATGTGCGCGACACCGGCGTGGGCATCGCGCCGGAGGACCAGGAACGGGTGTTCGGCATGTTCACGCGCCTGCAGGCGGTGGACGTGCCAGGCGAGGGGGTCGGGCTCGCGTACGTGCGCAAGATCATCCGCTCGCACGGCGGGAGCATCCGCGTCGAGTCGGCGCGCGGGCAGGGAAGCACATTCATGGTCACGTTGCCGACAGGACGCCATGCGGCCGCGATGGGAGGATGAGGACATGACTTCGCTGAAACAGTCCGTCATGATCATGTTGGTGGACGATGACGAGGGGCACCGGCTGCTGATCCGCGAGAACCTGCGCGCCGGCGGCATCGTCAACGATATTCTCGAGCTGACCGACGGGCAGCAGGCGATCGACTACCTCGCCCGCCGCGGCCAGTACCAGGACCCGGCCAAGTCGCCGCGGCCCGGCCTCATCCTGCTGGACATCAAGATGCCGAAAGCGGACGGCTTCGCCGTCTTGGAGCGGATCAAGGCCGACCCGCAGCTTCGGCTGATCCCGGTGCTCATGCTGACCTCCACCGACGACCAGGGCGAAGTGAACCGCTGCTATGCCCTCGGGGCGAACAGCTACGTGGTCAAGCCGGTCCGGTACGACGAGTTCCAGGACCGGATCAAGGCGCTGGGGCTGTTCCTCGACGTGGTCCGGTTCCCGGAATGACCGTCCCGGTCCGCGTGCTGCTCTTCGAAGACGACGAGGGGCAGGGCATCCTCGCCCGCGACGCTCTGGTCAAGGAGGGGTTCGCGGTGGAGATCGCACACACCGGCCGCCAAGGCCTGGAGCGGCTCTTCACCGAGGAGTTCGCCGTCTACCTCATCGACAAGCAGCTGCCGGACATCGCCGGCATCGAGGTGCTCCAGCGTATCCGCACCATCAAGCCGCACGCCATCTGCATCATCGTGACCGGCCACGGCGACGAAGCCGCCGCGGTGGAGGCCATGAAGCTCGGCGCGGCCGACTACGTGGTCAAGTCCCCGTCGATGGGCCACCTGGCCGCGCTGCCGATCGTGATCCGCGAAGGGTTGGACCGGGTGCGCCTGCGCGGCGAGCGCGAGCAGCTGCAAACCGAACTCTGGGAGCACGCACGGCTCCTGGAGGAGCGCAACGCCGAGCTACGGCGCGCGAACGAGGAGCTCAAGCGGCTCGATCAGCTGAAGACCGACCTGGTCTCGATGGTCAGCCACGAGCTGCGCACGCCGCTGGCGACCATCAAGGAGTTCACCGCGATCCTGGCCGACCAGCTCGGCGGGCCGCTGACGGCGAGCCAGCAGGAGTTCCTCGGCATCATCAAGGGCAACGTGGACCGGCTCTCCCGCATCATCGACGACCTGCTGGACATGGCGAAGATCGAGGCCGGGCGCGTGCTGCTGCACAAGGGCTTCATCGAGGTGCGGCCGCTGGTGGATCAGGTGATCGCCTCCATGCGCCCGATGGCCGAGAGCAAGCAGGTGGCCATCCGCGTTGAGCTGCCGCCCGAGCTCTCCGCCGCGTTCGCGGACGGGGACAAGATCGCCCAGGTCCTTCTGAACCTGCTCAGCAACGCGGTCAAGTACACCGACGGGCCAGGCACCGTGTCCATCCGGGTGCAGGAGCACACCGACACGGTCCAGTTCGACGTGACAGACACCGGCACCGGCATTGCCCGCGAGGACGTGCCCAAGCTGTTCCAGAAGTTCCAGCAGTTCCAGCGCCTGCCCGGTGCGTCCGGGTCGAAGGGCACGGGGCTGGGGCTGGCGATCAGCAAACGGCTCATCGAGCTGCACGGCGGCAAGATCTGGGCCGCGAGCGAGCCGGGCCGCGGCTCGACCTTCTCGTTCACGCTGCCGAAGTACCACGTCGAGGAGGTTTTCCGCGAGTTCCTCCACAACGGCATCGAGCGGGCCAAGCGCAACCACGCGCCGCTGTCCGTCATCGTGTTCTCCATCCAAAACTTTCAGGAGCTCAAGAACCTGTACGGGCTGGAGGACATGAGCCTGCTCCTGCGCGACGCCGAGGCGGTGATCCGCGAGGCGATCCGGCGCCAGGCCGGGGACGTCGTCGTGCGGTGGCAGCGGGGGGAGATGATCGTCATCCTGGCGGAGGTCGGGCACGAGGCGGCGCAAGTGATCGCCGACCGCATGCTGCGCGCGGTGGCCGGGCGGGAGTTCCATGCCGGCGGCAAGATCGTCCGCCTGAGCCTCTCCACCGGATTCGCCACGTACCCGGACGACGCGGTGACTGAGGACGAGCTGCTGGCCGTGACCGAGAAGCGGGTGCAGCAGGGTGTGAAGCCGCGCACGCGCATCATGGTCATCGACGATGAGCCGAAGATCCGCCGCTTCCTGCAGGAGGCGCTGGAGCTGCGCGAGTACGACGTCCTGACGGCGGCCAACGGCCCGGACGCGATCGAGCGGCTGAAGTCCCAGCCTGCGGACCTGATCCTGCTCGACGTGATGATGCCGGTGCTGAACGGCTACGAGGTGTACCATCTCCTGAAGGAAACCCCGAGCACGCGCCGCATCCCCGTGATCATGGTCACCGGCCAGGGGGAGCGGAAGGACCGGGAGCTCGGCATGGACGGCGCCAACTATCACTACGTCGCCAAGCCGTTCCAGCTGGAGGATCTGCTCGCCAAGGTCCAAGAAGTCCTGCAGCAGGCCGCGGCCGGGGCCCAGACCTGATGCCCAAGCGGCTGTTGTTGGTCGATGACGAACTAGAGCTGCTCCAAGCACTCAAGGTGCGGCTGTCCGCGGCCGGCTTTCTCTGCGAGACGGCGCAGAACGGCCAAGTCGCCTTGGACCGGCTCTCGCGCGAGCCGCTGCCTGATCTGATCGTGCTGGACCTGCTCATGCCGGAAGTCAGCGGGTACGAAGTCAGCCGGCGGCTGCAAGCGTCCGAGCGGTGGAGCCAGATCCCCCTGCTCGTGTTGACCGCGGTGCCTGAGCGAACGCTGGAACAAGCGGCGCCCCTGTGGCTTGGCGCGGTCGCCGTCTTGCATAAACCCTTCGATTCCTCTATCCTAGTGGCCAAGGTTCGGCAGCTCTTGAAGCTGGACCCAACCACCGATGCCTGACGCTCCCAAGAAAATCCTCGTGGCCGATGACGAGCAGCAGCTCGCCTTGGCGGTCAAGATCCGCCTGGAGTCCAAAGGCTATCTCGTCGTGACGGCCAGGGACGGGCAAGAGGCCGTGGACGTGGCGATCCGGGAAAAACCGGACCTAGTCATCCTCGACGTGCTCATGCCGGTCATGGACGGCTACTCGTGCTTGCGGGAGCTGAACACCAAGTTCGGCCGCGGCAAACTGCCGGTCATCATTTTGACCGCGCGCGACCGGATGAAAGACCTGTTCGAGCTGGAAGGCATTGAAGACTACGTCGTCAAGCCATTCGACCATGACGATCTGCTGATCCGCATCGACCGCGCCTTTAAGCGCCGCGAACAGCCCAAACCAGCGGCATCGTAACCTCCGCCATGCCAGAAATCATTTCGCTCCAAGAGGGGACTGTCTACGGCCCCGTGCGCTCGCGCCGGTTCGGCGCCTCGCTCGGGATCAACCTGCTGCCGACGACGCACAAGGTGTGCTCCTCGAACTGTGTGTACTGCCAGTACGGCTGGACAGAGCAACCTAAGGCCGGCGCAGAGCCCTTGAAGCGCGCAGCACGATTACTCGATGAGATTGCCGCGTCCTTCGCCCATCTGGCCACGGCCGGCACCGACGTGGACTGCATCACCCTCGCCGGCAACGGGGAGCCGACGGTGCACCCGGAGCTGTACGAGATCATCGCCGGGATCCGGCCGCTGCGAGACGCCGCGTTTCCGCGCGCGCGGATCGGGATCTTAAGCGACGCCACCCAGCTGGCGCGGCCCCGCGTCCGCGAGGCGCTGGCCCTGCTGGATGAGCGGTACCTGAAATTCGACGCTGCGAATGAGGCAACGTGGCGGACCATCAATCAACCGTTCGGGCAGGGCAGCTTCGAGTCGATGCTGGCGGCGATCAAGACCGTTCCGGAGATCTGGCTCCAGAGCCTCTTCCTGCAGGGAAGCTTCGACAATACGGATGACGCGCACGTGGCTGAATGGGTCCGCGTGGTCGGCGACATCCGGCCGCTCGGTGTCCAGGTGTACACGACGGATCGCGGCACCGCGGCCCCAGGGATCACCGAGGTCCCCCGCGCGCAGCTTGAGGCCATCGCCGGCCGGCTCACGTCCATGACAGGGATCCCAACCGAGGTGTTTGACTGATGCGACAGCGGCAGATCGGCTCCACAGGCGTGATGGTCTCAGAGGTCGGTTTCGGGGTCTGGACCGTCGCTACGCCCTGGTGGGGCAACACGGATGAAGCCTTCGGCGTGCGCCTAATCCAACAGGCGCATGACGCCGGCATCACGTTCTTCGACACCGCCGATACCTTTGGCAAGGGGCTCGGCGAGACCATGCTGGCCCAGGCGCTCGGCCCGCGCCGGAATCAGATCACGATCGGCACCAAGTTCGGGTACGATTTCTACAACAACACCTCGCGCAGCGGGCACGAGGAGCTGCCGCACGATTGGCGGCCGGAGTACGTGCGGTTTGCGCTGGAGGAAAGCTTGAAGCGGCTGCAGACCGACCACATCGACGTGTACCAGCTCCATAACCCGCGGATGGACGCGCTGCAGCGCGACGACCTGTTCGCCCTGCTCGAAGATCTCAAGCGGGAAGGCAAGATCCGCGCGTACGGCCCCTCGCTCGGCCCGGCGATCAACGAGCGGCAGATCGGCGAGGGGGCCTACGCGATCGCGTCGCGCAGCACCGATTTCGTCTATATCATCTACAACCTGCTCGAGCAGATGATCGGCCAGGCGTTGTTTGAGCAGGGCCGCGCGGCGAATCGCAGCTTCCTGGTCCGCGTGCCGCACGCCTCCGGTTTGCTCGACGGCACTGTCAAGCCGGAAACGGTGTTCAGCGCGGATGACCACCGCGCACACCGCACCAACACCGAAGAGAAGAAGCACCAGTGGCAGGTGCTGGGGCTGCAGAAAGTGGAGCAGCTCGCGTTCTTGACCGAGGGCCGCACGCTGGGCCAGGCTGCGATCCAGTTCATCCTGAGCGAGCCATCGGTCGCCTCGGTCCTGCCGAACATCTACAATGAGGCGTTGCTGCGTGAGTTCACGGCGGCCCCGTCGCTGCCGCCGATCTCGCGCGAAGACTTGGCGCGCGTGGCGGCGCTGGTGGCGGACAACTTCGGGCTGACCCCGGCGGCGGCATAATCCATGGCTGAGACCACGACCAAAGCGTTCGACGACGTCGACAAAGCACTCCTGACGGAGCTGCAGAAGTCCTTCCCGATCGCGCACCGGCCCTTCGAGGTGCTCGGCGAGAAGCTGGGCATCACCGAGCAGGAGTGCCTGCGGCGCGTGACCGCGCTGAAGGAGTCGAAGGTGATCCGGCAGCTCTCCGCCATCTTCGACACGCGCGCGCTGGGCTACCAGAGCACGCTCGTCGCGGCGAAGGTCGCCCCCGAGCGCGTGGATGACGCCGCCGCGGTCATCAACCAGCACCCCGGCGTGTCGCACAACTACAAGCGCAACGACCCGTTCAACATGTGGTACACCGTCGCGGTGCCGCCGGGCGATTCGCTGGAGCAGACGGTCAAGATCCTGCACATCCTGTCCAAGTCCGACGAGACGATCATCCTGCCGACGGTGCGGCTGTACAAGATCGGTGTGAAACTGGACTTGACCGGCCAGGACGGCGCCTACGAGAGCAAGGACGAGATCTACGATGAAGCGAAGCGCTGGTCGGCCAAGCCGCCGCTTACCGCCCAAGACATCAAGTTCATCCGAGTGCTCCAGGAAGACCTGCCGGCGCTCGAGCTGCCCTTTGCGGTCTGGGCCGAGCAAGCAGAGTCCACCGAAGAAGAGCTGTTCGCCTGGGCCAAGAAGACGGAGCACCTGGGCTACATGCGGCGCTTCGCCGCGATCCTGCACCACCGCAACGCAGGCTTTAAGGCCAACGCCATGGTCGTCTGGCAAGTGCCGGCCGAACAGGTCGACGCCTGCGGCGAGCAGATGGCGCTCTTCCGGGAAGTGAGCCATTGCTACCGCCGTCCGGTGTACCCGACGTGGCCGTACCCGTTGTTCACAATGATCCACGCCGAGACGCACACCTCGTGCATGGATGTGGTGAAGCGGATCGAAGACCGGATCGGCAGCTTCCCGCACAAGAACCTTTTCAGCACGAAAGAGTACAAGAAGATCCGGGTCCGTTACTTCTCGCCGGAGCTTGATGAGTGGTGGTCGCGGGTCGGCAGCCAGGTGGATACGAAGTAATTTCGTCATGGCCAATACCGCTGAGCTGATCAAGCAGCGCTACGGCAACCCGTTCAAGGTGCTGGAGGCGCTCGAACGCGCCGCCTCCCAAGGCTACGAGAGCCTGTCCGAGGACGACGTGTTCATGTGCAAGTGGGCCGGCATCTACACCCACCGGCACGAGCCAGGCTACTTCATGCTCCGCACGAGGCAGCCCAACGGCTGCATTACGCCGGAGCAGCTGGACGCGCTGGCCGATATTTCCGAGAAGCAGAATAAGGGCTATGCGGACATCACGACGCGGCAGGACATCCAGCTGCACTGGATCCACGCGAAGGATGCGTATGGCATCATCCAGCGCCTCCAGGCTTTGGGCATCACGACGCTGGGCGCGTGCGGCGACATCCCGCGCAACCTGGTCGGCTGCCCGGTCGCCGGCGTGGACAAAGACGAGCTCTTTGACGCTGGCCCGGTGGCGCAGGCGGTCAGCGATTTCTTTACCGGCAACCTAGAATTTGCCAACTTGCCGCGTAAGTACAAGATCGGCATCTCGTCGTGCCGGAGCTGGTGCAGCCTGCCGGAGATCCAGTGCGTGGCGCTGGTGGGGGCGGAGCGCACAGTCGGCGGCGCGAAAGAATTCGGGTTCGACCTGCGCATCGGCGGCGGCCTTTCGACCCAGGCCTTCCTCAGCCAGCGGATGCACGTATTCCTCCGGAACGACGCGCCCGAGGTGATCGAGGTCATCCGACACCTCACTGAGCTGTGGCGCGACACGCCGGCCTACCGGGAGAAGCGGCACCACGCGCGCTTTAAGTACATGGTCCACGACTGGGGCGTGCCCAAGATCCGGCAGGCGGTCGAAGAGCGGCTCGGGCGCGCGCTCGAGGATGCGCCGCCCGAGTACCAGGAGCCGGCAGAGAGCTATCGCGACCATATCGGTGTGCACGCGCAGAAGCAGGCCGGGTTGTTTTACGTGGGCGCGCCGGTCTTGGTGGGCCGCATCACGGCGCAGCAGATGAAGAAGGTGGCGGACCTGTCCCGCCGTTACGCCGACGGCAAGACGGTCCGGCTGACGCTGCGCCAGAACCTGCTGCTCCTGAACGTGCCCGAGGCCAACGTCGAGAAGGTGCTGACCGGCCTGGCCGACGTGGGCCTGTCCATCAACGCGCACCCGGCGCGCCGCAGCGTCGTGACCTGCACCGGCACCGAGTTCTGCAAATTGGCGATCACCGAAACCAGGGCCCGGTCAAAGCAGATCATCGAGTATTTGGAGAAGCGCGTCCGGCTGGAGGAGCCGCTGCGCATCCACCTGACCGGCTGCCCCAACGCGTGCGCCCAGTACCAGATCGGCCAGATCGGGCTGATGGGCTGCAAAACGAAGGTGGACGGCCAGATCGTGGATGCGTACGACCTGTACGTGGGCGCCCGGCTCGGCCAGGGGGCCGTGTTCAACCACGTGGTGCTGCGCAGGGTCCCGGCGACCCAGATCGCACGCCGCCTGGAGCAGCTCTTGCTCGGCTACGCTGCGCAGCGCAAAGGCGCGGAACGGTTCACCGACTGGTGCGCCCGCGCCGGCGACGCTGCGGTGGCGAAGCTGCTCTCGGATGACCGGGAGCACCCCCTGGCCGTCGAGGACGTGCCGGCTACGATGGTGCCTGAACCAGAAGGCCCAGTGTATTAGGATGAAATCATTAGCGGTTATTGTTTCCGGCGGCAGCACCAATAACTTTGTCCAAGTCGCGACGCTGCTGATGGCGGCCGTGCACTCGGATCTGAAAGTGCGCGTGCTCTTCCGTGACGAATCGGTCCAGCGCCTGATGCCTGGGAAGATCAACGAGCTGGAGCTGTCGGCCCCGTATGAGTGGGACGCTGCCGGCGTGACGCAGCGGCTCGAGAAGCATGACCTGCGCGACGTCCATAAGGCGCTGAAAGACATCAAGGCCTCCGGCGACGTGAAGTACTACGCTTGCAGCTCCTCGGCCGCAGTCTGGGGGCTGACGCGCGAGCAACTGATTCCGGAGATCGATGAAGTGCGAGGGTTGCCCGCGTTCCTTCTCGAAGACATGGCGACTGCTGACAAGGTGCTGACGTTCTAGTAGGCCGCGGGTGGCGCAGGGGCCGCCTCGTTGTGGATCGGGTGAACGGCACGGGCGGGAGGACGCGCGTGGTGCCGACCGGCCGGCCCGTCGCGTACCTGCTGGGGCCGGATCTGCGGGGGATGGGGGGACTGCCGGGTATGCTTCCACGGAACCGCCCGCCGGCCAGGCCGGCGGCAGCCACCGCGGCCCACCCGCCCTGCACAGGCGGCTCAAGCCAGGACCCGCAGCCAGCGTGAGGACAACAAGATGGCACAACTGACGCGCGACGAAATCTTGCGGTACTCGCGGCACCTCATCATGCCGGAAGTCGGCATCGAGGGGCAGCGCAAGCTCAAGGGCGCCGGCATCCTGCTCATCGGCGCCGGCGGCCTGGGCTCGCCGTTGGGCCTGTACCTGGCCGCCGCCGGCGTGGGCCGGCTGGGGATTGTGGACTTCGACACGGTAGACTTCACCAACCTGCAGCGACAGATCATTCACCGCACCGAAGACGTGGGCCGGCTGAAGGTGGAGTCGGCCAAAGAACGCATCAACGCCATCAACCCCGAGGTCCAGGTCACTACCTATAACACCCGCATCTCGCGCGAGAACATCGTGGACCTCATCACGCCGTACGACATCGTGATCGATGGCACCGATAATTTCCCGACCCGGTACCTGGTCAACGACGCGTGCGTGTTCCAGAAGAAGCCGAACATCTACGGCTCGATCTTTCGCTTCGACGGCCAAGCCACGGTGTTCTCCCCGTTCAACGGCCCGTGCTATCGCTGCTTGTACCCGGAGCCGCCGCCGCCGGGCATGGTGCCCAGCTGCGCCGAGGGCGGGGTGCTAGGGGTGCTGCCGGGCATCATCGGCGTGATCCAGGCGACCGAGGCGATCAAGCTCATCATCGGCACCGGCGAGTCGCTCATCGGCCGGCTGCTGCTCTATAACGCGCTGACGATGGAGTTCCGCCACGTGAAGATCAAGCGGGCCAAAGACTGCCCGGTGTGCGGCGATGCACCCACGATCAAAGCGCTGGTCGACTATGACGAGTTCTGCGGTCTGCCGCGCGGCGGCGAGGCGGTGACAGAGCACTCAGAGTACGACCTCGGGCCCGGGGAAGTGAAGCGGGCCCTGGAACACGACAACAAAACAGTGCTGCTGGATGTGCGCGAGCCGCATGAGTGCGAGATTGTGAAGATCGACGGCTCCAGGCTCATCCCGCTGTCCGAGCTGCACCTGCGCGCCAACGAGCTGGACACGGCGGATACCATCATCACCTACTGCCATCATGGCGTGCGCAGCCTGCAGGCGATCAAAACGCTGGAGCGCTTCGGCTTCCGGAAGCTGAAGCATATGCGCGGCGGGATCGATGCCTGGGCGGCTGAAGTCGACCAGGACATGGCGCGGTACTAAAAAGTGACTAGTGACTAGTGACTAGTCACTGAAGTACGGTTTTTTCTTTACCCGCGTCGTTTATCGGTTATCCTTGTAGCAACGCGGGATGCGATGACCAAACCCTCCATTAAAGTCCTCCTGATCGAAGACAACCGTGACGACGCGCAGCTCATGATGGAGGCGCTGGCGAAAGAGCCGTACGCCTTTTTCGAGTTGACCCACGCCGAGCGGCTCTCCACCGGCCTCGCGCACCTGAAAGCCGGCGGGATCGACCTCGTCCTGCTGGATCTTAATCTCCCAGATAGTGACGGCCTGGACACCCTCTCCCGCGTCCGCGTGGAAGCCCCCAACGTGCCGGTCGTCGTGCTCACCGCCTTCGACGATGAAGCGCTTGCAGCGCAGGCCCTGCAGAAGGGCGCCCAAGACTACCTGGTCAAGGGCTACGTGCAGGTCTACCGCGACCTCTTGGGCCGCGCCCTGCGCTACGCCGTGGAGCGCAAGCATGGCCAGGAAGAGCTGGACCAGGCCCGGGCGCAGACCGACCGGTTGCTTGGCGCCATCACGTCCATCCTCATCGGGGTGGATGTCCGCGGCATGATCACCCACTGGAACACGATCGCGGAGCTGACCTTCGGCATTCCCGAGTCCGCGGCTCTTTCCAATCCCATCGAGCAGGCCGGCATCCCCTGGGACGCCGAGACGGTGTTGCGCAGCATCGCCCAGTGCCGGGTGACCGACGCGGCCGTGCGGCTGGACGATGTGCAGTTCAAGCGGCCGGACGGGCGGGAAGGCCTGCTGGGGCTGACGGTCATCCCGCTCAAGGGCGACTCCAGCCAAGGGCCCGGGGTCCTGATCTTCGGCGCGGACGTGACCGAGCGCAAGCAGGCTGAGGCCGAGCGCCTGCGGCTGCAGGACCAGCTCGCGCAAGCCCAGCGCCTGGAGACGATCGGCCGGTTCGCCGGTGGCATCGCCCATGACTTCCAGAACTTCCTCCAGGTGATCCTCGGGTTCGCGTGGCTCATCCGCGCGCGGCATCGCGAGGACCGGGAGTTGATCAGCGACTTGCAGGAAATCGTGCACGCCTCAGAGAGCGCCTCCAAGATGGTGCGCCAGATGCTCACCTTCAGCCGCCAGCAGCCGCTGCAGCCGGTGATCTTCGACCTGGGCCAGGCGGTCCAGAACATGGCGCGGCTGCTCCAGCAGCTCGTCGGCGAGCAGGTGTGCGTCGTGCTGGAGATGCAACCGGGGCCGTTGCTGGTGCGGCTGGACCCGACCGGGTTCGAGCAGGTCCTTATGAACCTGGCGGCGAACGCGCGCGATGCCATGCCGACCGGCGGCACCCTGACGGTGCGCGCCGAGCCGGTCTCCCTCAGCGAAGACGTGCGCCGCCGCCGCCCGTGGGCCAAGGTAGGCGAATACGTCCGCCTCTCGGTCAAGGACACCGGCGTGGGCATGGAACCGGCCGTCGCGGCGCACATTTTTGAGCCGTTCTTCACGACGAAGCGGCTGGGCAAGGGGACCGGGTTGGGTCTGGCCGTGGTGCACGGGCTGGTGGAGCAGCACGGCGGCCTGGTGGACCTGGAGACGGCATCGGGCCAGGGCTCCACCTTCCATCTGTACCTGCCGCAGCAAGCGCATGGCACCGGCCCGTCGGCGAAAGTCGACCGGCCCAGCGGCACCGAGCGGTTGCTGCTTGTGGAAGGGGAGGAGCGGCAGCGCGCCTTCGCCGAGGAGGTGCTGCGCGAATCCGGCTACCACGTGACCGTGGCCACCGACATGGCGCATGCCGAACGCCAGCTCGGCGCGCCTAGCCCGGACGCGGTGCTGCTGGACGTCACCCTCTCCGACGTCGGCCCGGCCGGTCTGGTGCAGCGCCTGCGCACCGCCCGCGCCGACGTGAAAATCCTGCTCGTCAGCCCGTACGCGAGCGTGGATCTGCGCGCGCTCGAGCGGTCGTTGCCCGGCTTGCAGGTGCTCCTCAAGCCGTACGCGCCGGCGCAGCTCTTGGACAGCGTACGCCAGCTCCTGGATGCGCCGGCGGCGGCGCTGGAGCCGGCGGCGAAACGCCGCATGCTGGTGGTGGACGACGATGCGTCGATCCGCGCGTTGTGCGAGCGGTTGCTCGGCGAACTGTGCGACGTCGAAGTGGCAGCCTCCGGCGAGGCGGCCTTATCCCGGCTCGACGCCGGCCGTTATGACCTGCTGCTGACCGACATTTTGATGCCTGGCATGGACGGCATCGAGCTGATCCGCCGCGCCGAGCAGCGGCAGCCGGAGCTCAAAATCCTCGTCATGACCGGGTCCATGGCCGGCGCTGTGGAACAGCGGTTCATGGCAAGCGGCCGGCACCACGAAGTCCTCCGTAAACCGTTCCAGGCCACGACGCTGCAAGACGTGGTTCGGCGGTACCTCACCTAAGGAGACCCATGGCACAGATCCTCGTGATCGACGACGACATTGCCACGCGCGAGCTGCTCTATGACGCCCTGACGCGCAAGGGCCACAAGGTCGCGACCGCGAACGCCGGCGCGCAGGCGCTGGAGATGCTCAAGACGCTGCGCGCGGAGCTGATCTACGTGGACGCGGCGATGCCCGGCCTCTCGGGCGCGCAGACGATCGAGCAGATCCGCGCCTTCGACGACGCGGTGGGCATTGTCCTGTTGACCGCGCCGGGCGACGCGGCCGTGTCCGACGACGCGCTGCGGACGCTGCGGGTCTGGGAGGTGCTCCGGAAGGAGCTAGGGATTGAGTTGTTCCTCAAGGACCTGGATCGGTCCCTGAAGCGGCTCGACGGTCCGTCCGGCGGCGCGGCGGCTTCCAAGCCGCGCGTGCCCGGCACGCTGCTCGTGGTGGATGATGAGCCCAAAATCCAGATGCTGCTGAAGCGGTGCTTTGAGTCGCGGGGGCTGCGGGTCATTGTGGCCGGCTCCGGGGAAGAAGCGCTCGCTGCGTTGTCGCAGCGGCCGCTGGCCGTGCTCCTGGACGTCAACATGGGCGGCATGGACGGGCTGATGACGCTGCGGAAGATCCGCGCGCAGCAGCCTGACCTGCCGGTCATCATGGCCTCGGCGGTCGGAGAAGAGTCGACCGTGAAGGAAGCGCTCGCGGCCGGCGCATACGACTACGTTACGAAGCCCTTCAACTTGGACTACCTGGAGACCGTCGTCCTCACCAAGATCCTGCTCGGCATGGAAAGCTGACCGCGCGCCACATGGATCGCGTGCGCGCGTGGGTCGCGGGGATTTGGAGCGCCGCCGCGGGCTGGCTGTTGCCAACCTTTCGACGTCCGCTCCGGTTTCTCACATTCACCGTCGGTCTGCCCCTGACGCTCGTCATCCTCGCCACGCACCAGGTGAACCTGGTGATCGGCCACCGCCAGGCGCTGCACAACCTCCACGTCACGGCCGAACTGGCGGCTGGCCTGGTCGAGGAGATGCTGACGGAGGCGCAGCTGCTCGAACGCATGCTGGCCGAGCAGCCCGGCTTCACAGCGGCGAACGCGCCCCAGACGCTGGCCGCGCAGCTGGCCGTGATTCCCGCGCTGCTGCCGGACGCCGATGTCGCCGAGTTCATCCGCCTGGACGGGCGCGTGCTGGCTTCAGCACCCGGCGGCAAGTACACCGGCCGCGACGTGTCGTTCCACAGCGCCTTCATCGGGGCCCGCGCGACCGGTTGGCAGCCGTACGTGTCCGCCGTCTATCTCCGCGAACCAGTGCAGGCGGAGAAGGTGGTCGGGATCTCTGTTCCGGTCATGCGGGAGGGCGAGGTGGCGGGACTCCTCCAGGTGCAGTATCGCGTCGACGCCATTCGCGCGCGGTTGCAGCGGATCCGCGTCGAGCCAGAAGGGTTCGTGTACGTGGTGGACCAGGAGCAGCAGCTCGTCAGCTATCCGTTCCAGGTCCTGCCCGGCCGTCCCAAGATCGCTGCCGCATGGCCGCCGGTGGCGGCGGCCATCGGCGAGCGGGGCGAGACGCTGGAGTACCAAGACTCCAGGACCGGTGCTCGATGGCTCGCCGGCATGTACCCGGTCCGCGCCACCGGCTGGCGCGTCGTGGCGACGCAGCCGGTCTCGGCGGTCGATGCGTCCATCCACCGGGTCTTGTGGCCAATGGGGGTTTTGGCAGCCGCCCTGCTCGGACTCGTGGCGATGCTGGGGCTGCAGTGGGCGCACCTGCACGCCGCGAGCTTGCGCCTGTTGCAGCAGAACACGACGCTGCTCAAACAGCTCCAACAGCAACGGACGTTGAGCAAGGGAGCGCCTCCAGGCCCTCCGCCAACAGGGCCACCCGGGGGATGATCCGACCACCTGCGCGACTGAATTACGTCGGCCAGCCTGGGCAGGTGGTCGGATGATCCGCCGCAGCGCGTTGGTCGCGGCCCTCCTCATCGTCTCGGCCCAACCTGTCTGGGCGCTGCAGCGTGCGGTGCGCGCCAACGCGCGCAACTTCAGCGGCACGCCGGTGCAGGTGAAGCGCTCCCAGGTGAAGCTCGTGGAAGCGTTCCTCTCGCCAGGGCAGATCAGCGTCCCGGACCCCGGGAAGGCGCGCGTCCTCCGCTATGCCAACCGCGCCGGGCTGCAGCCATCCACCTATGTGCTCAAGGGCGAGCTGGTCTGCCAGAACACCGGCGACCGGCAGGTGGAGGCGGTCAAGCTGGCCATCGTCATCTTCAACGCGTTCCACGAACCGGTGCTGGTCGGCCCGGAGCGGCGCCGCTACACGGTCCAGCAGCTGGTGGACGCGATCCCGCGCAACGCGTCCAAGCGCATCGCATGGGAGCAGCCGGTGGGGACGAACGATGTGTACGAGGTCGCGGCCGTCATCACCGGCGTCCGGTTTTCCGACGGCAGCGTCTGGATCGCGCCCGATGAGGAGCTCGTAGACGTGTTTTAAGGCCTGAGCCGGCGCCGGCGTGCCGGCCGCGAGGCTTATGCGAGCTGGTGGGCGGCGTACCGGCGGTAGAGCCCGTCCGGCCGCTTGAGCAGCTCGGCGTGCGGTCCTTGCTCGATGATCCGGCCGTCGTCGATGACGAGGACGCGGTCCGCGTGTTCGATGGTCGAGAGCCGGTGCGCGATGATGAGCGCGGTCCGGCCCTTGAGCAGTTGCCGCAAGGCTTCCTTCACCAGGTCTTCGGATTCCGCATCCAGCGCTGACGTCGGCTCATCCAGGATGACGATCGGCGCATCCTTCAAGAACGCCCGCGCGATGGCCACCCGCTGCTTCTGCCCGCCGGAGAGCCGGATCCCGCGTTCGCCGGTCGGGGTCAGGTAGCCCTCCGGCAGCTGTTCGATGAAGGTGTCGGCGAACGCTGCGCGCGCGGCGGCCTTCAATTCCTCCATTGTGGCGTCCGGCCGGCCGAACCGCAGGTTCTCCGCGATCGTGCCGCTGAAGAGGAGCGGCTCTTGCGCGACGATCGCGATCTGCTTCCGCAACGACTCGAGCGTCGCGTCCCGCAGGTCGGTGCCGTCGATCGTGATGCGGCCATCGCTGACGTCGTAGAAGCGCGGCAGCAATTTCACGATCGTGGACTTGCCGGCGCCGCTGGGGCCGACCAAGGCCACGGTCTCGCCGGCGCGGATGACCAGGCTCAGGTCCTCGAGCACCGGCTCGCGGCCCTCGTACTGGAAGCTGACGCGCTCAAAGGCGATCGCTCCGCGGACGCGCGGCAGCGTGACGGCGCCCGCGCGCTCCTGGACCTCCGGCGCCTGGTCGAACACTTCGAAAATGCGGTCCATGGCCGCGAGGCTGTTCGCCACGATCAAGTTCAGCTCGGTCAGGCGCTGGATGGGCTGGTACAGCATGCCCAGGTACCCGTAGAACGCCATCAGCGTCCCGACGCTCACGCGGCCGGCCCACACTTCCGTCGCGCCGAACCACAGCACGAGGACCGGCCCGAGCGCGGTCAGAAATCCGGTCGCCCCCAGCGCCACGGATTGCAGCCGCACATTGCCGAGGACGGTCCGCAGGTACACCCGGCTCTTGGCGTTGAACCCGCGCGCCTCGGCTTCTTCTTGGCCGAAGGATTGGATCGTCGCGATGCCGGCGAATTGCTCGTGCAGGTCGCCGGAGAGCTCCTGCAGCTGCTGGTGGATGTCGCGGCTCTTGGCGCGGATGCGCTTCTGCAGCACGTAGCTGACCACGGCGTAGGCCGGCAGCACCGCCATCGAGATGAGCGCCAAGCGCGGGTGGGCGAGAAAGAGCAGCACGATGATGAGAACGACGCAGGAAAGGTCCATCACCGTGTTCACGAAGGCGGCGCCCACGAAGTTCTGCGCCGAGGCAATGTCGGTCGTGATGCGCGAGATGATGGCGCCGACGCGCTGCCGGTCGAAGAAGCTAAGGCTCATGCGCTGCAGGTGCAGGTACAACGCCTGGCGCATGTCGTAGATCACGCGGTGCCCGGCCAACCCGGCGAGGTAGGACCGCCAGTAGCTTGCGACCGAGTACACCGCGTACAGCGCGCACAGGCCGGCCATGAGCCAGTGCAGCTGCGCGTGCGGACGCGTCGCCTGGGGCGGGAAGAAATCGTCGACGAGGATCTTCACCGTCCAGGGCAGGGCGAGCGGGACCAGGTAGCGGACGATGCCGAAGGCGATCGCGGAGGCGATCAGGGTGCGGTACGGGCGGACGTAGCCGAGGAACCGCGACAAGCTCTTTCGCCGCGTCGTGTTTTGGTTGTTGGGCGTGCCGCTGACCTGTACCATGAAGAGACAAGTATAGCAGAGCCCTACAAGCCCTGAGAAGGTCGCGAGATGATCCGCCTGAAATCGTTCACCATGCCCCAGGTCGTACAGTCGCCGATGGCGAACTGCACCGACCTATCTTTTCGCCTCATCGCGCGGGAGCAGGGCATGGGCTTCGCGTTCCTCGAGATGGTCTCGGCCGAGGCGCTCCTGCGCAACATCCCCAGCACCCTCGAGCTCATGCAGACGAGCGAGGAGGACCGGCCGCTGGGCGCGCAACTCGTGGGCTGCGATCCTGGGGCAATGGCCGAGGCGGCCGCGAAAGTGGAGGCCATGGGGTTCGACCTGCTGGATTTGAACCTGGGCTGTCCGGTGCCGAAGGTAACGGGCCACGGCGGCGGCTCGATGCTGCTCAGAGAACCGCAGAAGGCCGGCGAGATCTTCCGCCGCGTCGTGCAGGCGGTCACCCGCATCCCGGTCACCGTCAAGATGCGCCTGGGCTTCAGTGACACAACCGGGACTGAAGCCGCGGCCATCGCGCGGCTGGCCGAAGACGCCGGTGTTGCCGCGGTCGCGGTGCACGGGCGGACCCGCGAGCAAGGCTACCGCGGCGTCGCTGACTACGAGGCGATCGGCCGGGTCAAGCAGGCGGTGCGCATTCCGGTGATCGGCAACGGCGACGTCACCGATGGGGCGAGTGCCGCGCGGCTGCTCGAGGTTTCCGGCTGCGACGGCGTGATGCTGGGGCGGGGCGCGCTGGGCAACCCGTGGATCTACCGCCGCATCGAAACCGCGCTGGCCGGACGGCCGGCGCCCGAGCCGACGACATTCGAGGAGCGCAAGCGTGTCTGCCTGCGGCATGTGGAGCTGCAGCAGCGGTACGAGCCGCGGCCGGTCGGCCACCTGCGGCGCGTCATCTGCTGGTACTTCAAGGATGTCCCAGGCGTGGCCGAGTTCCGCGACCGGATCAACCGCTCGCAGATCGTTGAGGAACAGCGCGCGCTGATTGAGGCGTTCGAACCGCAGCTCTTGCGATCTCAGAGATCGAATTCGATCTCTGAGATCGCACGTTGATGTTATACCTCGCGTCCCAGTCGCCGCGCCGGCAAGCACTCCTGCGGCAGCTGGGCCGCCGGTTCCGCACGGTCCGCACCGCCCATCGCGAACGCATCGATCCGCGCCGCACGCCCTCCTGGAACGCGATGCGCAACGCGCACGGCAAGGCGTCCAAGGCGCGCCTGCCGCGGGGTGCTTCGGGGCTGGTGATCGGCGCCGACACCTTCCTCTATTTCCAGGGCCGCGTGCTGGGCAAACCGTCGTCCATGCGCCAGGCGCGCGCGTTCCTGCGCGCCCTCAGCGGCCGCAGCCACTGGGTGTACACCGGCGTGTGCGTGCGCGAGGCCCGCACCGGGGCGTGCCGCTGCACGTATGACAAGACACGCGTGAGCTTCAAGCCGCTGACCGAGGCGGCCATCACCCGGCTCTTCCGCCGGGTGCCGCCGCTGGATAAAGCCGGCGGCTACGCGATCCAGGAAGACCGGGGCGAGTTGATCGCCGGCATCCGCGGCGCCCACAGCACGGTGGTCGGGCTACCGATGGAGCGGTTGCAGACGGTTCTGGCGCGTTGGCCGAAGGCAGGCCGGAAGACGAACCATCACGGGATTTCTCCTTGACATTGCGGCTGGCTGCGCTAGTATCAGCGACGAAGGCATGGCAACGGACAGGCCCACAACTCAGAGCACCACAGACCACCCCGGCAGTGCGCCGGGGTGTCGTCGTATGGAGGCGAACGGATGGCGCAAGTGATCGAAGCGCCGGCAGTGTTTGAAGCCGGCAAAGCCAAGCGGCGGACGTCACTCGCGCCGTTTGGGTACCAGCTCTTGCTCGACCTGTACGACTGCAAGAAGGGCGCCTGCGACGACTTGACGCTCTGCTACAACTTCCTCGAGGAGATCGTCCATGTCCTCAAGGTCGAGCCGCAGTCCCCGCCGTTCATCTTCCGCACCGACGGCAAGCGGTTCCCGGACAAGGCCGGCCTGAGCGGCTGGATCCCCTTGGTGGAAAGCGGCATCCAGCTCCACACGCTCACCCCGAAGGATTTCATCTCGATCGACGTCTATAGCTGCCGGCAGTTCGAGCTCGACGGCATCCGCGCCTTCGTCCGGTCCATGTTCCAGCCCAAGCGGATCGACGAGCAGTTCCTCGAGCGCGGCCTCGACTACAACAAGTAGTCCGTCGCCCCGCCCGGCCGCTTTTTAAACTCTCGTATTGTGAAATGATTCACAGACTTGTGATCTCATGATCGAGTACGCTGCGATCCTCATCCTCGCCGGTCTGGCCCTGGTCGTGGGGCTCGTCATGCTCTTTGCCAGCCCCCTCCTCGGTCCCAAGCGCCCCAACCCGGTCAAAGCCAAGCCGTTTGAGTGTGGGGTCGACCCGATCGCGCTGCCGGAGGGCCGGATCCCGGTCCGGTTCTACATCGTGGCCATGCTGTTCGTGGTGTTCGACGTGGAATTGGTCTTCCTGTTCCCGTGGGCGGTGCTGGCCCGGGAGCTGGGATGGCCTGGGTTGGCGGAAATGGGCGCGTTCCTCGTCGTCGTGGTGGCCGGCCTGTTCTACGCATGGCGCCGGGGCGCCTTGGAGTGGACCCGCTGATGAGCGCCGCCGATGCGTCCCGCTTGGGGTGGATGACGACGCGGCTCGACGCCGCGCTGGGCTGGGCCCGCAAGTTCTCGATCTTCCAGTACCCGTTCGTGACCGCGTGCTGCGGCATGGAGTACATGGCCACCGCCACGGCGCACTATGACATGGACCGCTTCGGCGCCGGCTTTCCGCGGTTCTCGCCGCGCCAGGCCGACGTGCTCTTCGTCGTGGGTACGATCAGCCACAAGATCGCGCCGGTCCTCAAGCGCGTGTATGACCAGATGACCGAGCCCAAGTGGGTCGTGGCCTTCGGCGTGTGCACCTGCACCGGGGGCTTCTACGACAACTACGCGACGGTGATGGGCATCGATACGATCATCCCGGTGGACATCTACATCCCCGGCTGCCCACCGCGGCCTGAGAACGTCCTCGATGGGCTCATGAAGCTGCAGGAGAAGATCGGCCGCGGCGAGTCGTCCGCGCAGCAGCCGCCGGCCGCTCCAGCGCGCCCCGCGACCCTCGCCACTCCGCACCGCGTCGAAGAGCACCTGTAACCCCCAGTGTCCGCCATGGCCCATCCCAGCGAATTGCTCCGCCAACAGTTTACCGCCGACGTGCTCGCGCACCACGCGTACCGCGGCCAGCCCACAGTGTTGCTCTCGCGCGAGGCGCTGCCCTCCGCGGCGCGATTTTTGAAGGATACGCCAGGGCTGGACTTCAACGTCCTGATGGATCTGACGGCCGTCGACTACCTCACGTTCGGCAAGGCGCAGTCCAGCGCGCCCCGGCTCGCCACCCCCTCGCCGCTGCCGTACTACATGACGCCCAAGGCCTCGGCCGAGACGTGGGAGCGCGGCGTCTCCAACGACCAGTATCGGTTCGAGGTCGTCTACCATTTCTACTCGACGGCGCTGAACCACCGGCTCCGGGTCAAGGTGCCCGTGGCCGCGGCCGAGCCGTCCGTGGCCTCGGTCACCAGCGTGTGGGCCTCGGCTAACTGGATGGAGCGGGAAGTGTGGGACCTCTTCGGCATCATGTTCCAGGGCCACCCGGACCTGCGCCGCTTGCTGCTGTACGAATCGTTCCAAGGCCACCCGCTGCGCAAGGACTACCCGATCTACAAGCGCCAGCCGCTCATCGGGCCGAAGAACTAATGGCCGTCGCACCCGTTCAGCGCCAGGCCGCGTCACCCGCCGCCGGGTCGATCGAAACGCGGCACATGTTCCTCAATATCGGCCCGTCGCACCCGGCGATGCACGGCATTGTCCAGCTCGTCACGGAGCTGGACGGCGAGCGCGTCGTCGGCGCCGACGTCGAGATCGGCTATCTCCACCGGTGCTTCGAGAAGCACGCCGAAGCGAGCCCCTACAACAACGTCATCCCGTACACCGACCGGCTCAATTACGTCTCCCCCCTTATCAACAACTTCGGTTTCTGCCTGGCCGTTGAGCGGCTCATGGACATCCAGGTGACGGAGCGGTGCCAGTACATCCGCACGATCATGAGCGAGGTCTCGCGCATCACCGACCACCTGACATGCGTCGGCGCCTCGGCCATGGAGATCGGCGCCTTCACCGTCTTCCTGTACATGATCAAAGCGCGCGAGTGGCTCAACGAGCTGACGGAGCTGGTCACCGGCGCCAGGCTCACGATTTCCTACGGGCGCGTGGGCGGCGTCAAGGCCGACCTGCCGGAGGGCTTCGCCGAGCGGACCCGCGCGCGGCTGGAACAGATCCGCGGCGTCCTGATCGAGTGCGACACGCTGCTGACCCGTAACCGGATCTTCATGGACCGGATGCAGGGCACAGGCAGCATCTCGGGCGAGCGGGCGCTGAGCTACGGCATCACCGGCCCGTTCCTGCGCGGCAGCGGCGTGGCCTTCGATGTCCGCAAGGCGCAGCCCTACTTCGCGTACGACAAGGTCGCCTTCGACGTGCCGACCGGCCGCCAGGGCGATAACTATGACCGGTACCTGGTGCGCATGGAAGAGATGGAGCAAAGCATGCGCATCATCGAGCAGGCTTTGGCGCAGATCCCCGACGGGCCGATCAACGTGGATGGCGAGGGCAAGGTCTTGCCGGCCGACGTCATGGTCGATGAAGCCAAGATGGGCCGGGTGGCCGGGTTCAAGCAGGTCCGCGTGGTCGCCGACCCGACGCTCGAGGGCGCGACCCGCGGCATCCGCGACGACGCTGTCTCGCCGGAGAGGCGCGCGATGCTGCCGGTCAAGGAAGACACGTACGGCAACATCGAAGGCCTGATGAACCACTTCAAGCTGATCATGCTCGGCCACGGCATCCGCGCGCCGAAGGGCGAGTACTACAGCGCGGTCGAAGGCGCGAACGGCGAGCTGGGCTTCTATATCGTCAGCGATGGCAGCGACCGCGGCTACCGGGTGCGCGTGCGGCCGCCGTGCTTCATGATCATGGCGGCGCTGCCGGAGCTGATCATCGGCGACCAGGTGGCGGACATCATCCCCACCTTCGGGTCGGTCAATATGATTGGTGGGGAATTGGATAGATAACAGATAACAGATGACAGATACCAGATGACAGCGAACTCAAGCTTTCAGGCGTTGGAGCCTGACGCGGCGAAGATCATTGCGCAGTACGACCAGAAACGCGCTGCGATGCTGCCGGTCCTGCGCCTGGTCCAGGAGCGGATCGGCCACATCACCCCGGCTGCCGAGGAATGGGTGGGCCGGCTCCTGGACGTGGCCCCGGCGCACGTCCATGAAGTCGTGACGTTCTACACCCTGTACCGCCAAGCGCCGGTGGGCCGGTATCACGTCCAGGTGTGCCGCAACATCGCGTGCGCGCTCCGCGGCGGGGAAGCTGCGCTCGCGGTCATCGGCGAGCGCCTGCACCTGAAGCCGGGGCAGACCAGCGCGGACGGCACCTACACGCTGGACACGGTGGAATGCCTGTGCGCCTGCGAAGCCGGGCCGGTGATGCAGGTCAACGACCGGTACGTCGGCCCGGTGACCGCTGAGGTCATTGACGCGCTCGCGAAAGACCCGGAATCGCTGCCGGCGCTGCCGCTCATGTTCCGCGGCGCCGTGAACCTGGTCGAGCCGGTGCTGTCGAAGCATTTCACCACGAAGGATTCGCACACGATCGCCGCGTACGTGCGCGCGGACGGTTATCAAGCGGCGCGCAAGGCGGTGACCGAGCTGACGCCGGAAGCGGTGATCGCCGAGGTGACGAAGTCGAACTTGCGCGGTCTCGGCGGGGCAGGGTTTCCGACCGGTAAAAAGTGGAGCTTCATCCCCAAGGCATCGTCCAAGCCCAAGTACCTGGTCGTCAACGCGGATGAGGGTGAGCCTGGCACGTTGAAAGACCGGTACATCATCACGAAGGACCCGCACCGGTTGCTCGAGGGGATCATCATCGCCGCGTACGCCACCGGCGTGCACAAGGCGTACATCTACATCCGCGGCGAGTACGCCGAGTCGACGAAGATCCTGCAGCAGGCGGTGGCTGAGGCGACCCAGTACGGGTTCCTGGGGCCGCGCATCTTCAACTCGGACTACGCGCTTGAAATCGTGGTGCACCGCGGCGCCGGCGCCTACATCTGCGGAGAAGAGACGGCGCTGCTGGAGTCGCTTGAGGGCAAGAAAGGCTTCCCCCGCTTGAAGCCGCCGTTTCCAGCGATCGCCGGGCTGTTCGGCTGCCCGACGGTGATTAACAACGTCGAGACGCTCGCGTGCGTGCCCACGATCCTGCAGCGCGGCGGCGAATGGTTTGCGAAGCTGGGCTACGGCAAGACCGGCGGCACGCGGCTTTTCAGCGTGAGCGGCCATGTGCAAAAGCCCGGCGTGTACGAGGCGTCGCAGGCCATCACGCTGCGCGAGTTGATCGAAGCCTCCGGCGGCCCGCCTGAGGGCCGCGCGGTCAAGGCCGTCATCCCCGGCGGCATCTCGGCCAAGATCCTCACGGCCGACGAGCTGGATGTGCGCATGGACTTCGACTCGCTGCTCGCCGCCGGCACGATGGCCGGCTCGGCCGGCGTGATCGTGATGGATGATTCCACCTGCATGGTCCGCGCGCTGTGGTACGCGAGCAAGTTCTTCGGACACGAATCCTGCGGCCAATGCTCGCCGTGCCGCGAGGGCACCGGCTGGATCTTCAAAGTCGTGGACCGGATCGCGCAAGGCCGCGGCCGGCCCGGAGACCTGGACATGCTGCTGAAGACCGCCGGCAACATGGAAGGCCGAACGATTTGCGTTTTCGCCGACGCTGCGGCGTGGCCGGTGCAGAGCTACATCGGCAAGTTCCGGAGCGAGTTCGAACACCACGTCCGCGAAGGCCGCTGCGACCTGGGCCAGGACGCGCCGCTGGCGGTGGCCCATGGCTGACGCGCCGAAGATGATCACTTTGACGGTGGACGGCAAGCCGGTGACAGTGTCGGAGGGCACCACAGTGCTGCAGGCGTGCGAGAAGGCCAACAGCCCGGTGCCGTTCTATTGTTATCACCCCGGGCTGTCCATCGCCGGCAACTGCCGCATCTGCCTCGTCGAGATTGTTGGGACCCCGAAGCTGCAGATCGGCTGCTACACCCGTGCGGCTGAGGGCATGGTGGTGAATACGACGAGCGACAAGACGCTCAACGGCCGGCGCGACGTGCTGGAATTCCTCCTTATCAACCACCCGCTCGACTGCCCGGTGTGCGACCAGGCCGGGGAGTGCTGGCTCCAGGACTACTACATGGAGCATGGGCTGTACGACCAGAAATTCAACGAAACGAAGAACAAGAAGCCGAAGGCGGTGCCGATCGGCCCGACGGTGATGCTGGATGCGGAGCGGTGCATCCTGTGCTCGCGCTGCGTTCGGTTCACCGATGAGATCACGAAGACCGGGGAGTTCGGCATCTTCAACCGCGGCGACCGGTCGCAGATCGGCCTGCACCCAGGCAAGACGCTGGAGAACAACTATTCCGGCAACGTGGTGGACATCTGCCCGGTGGGAGCGCTCACAGACCGCGACTTCCGGTTCAAATGCCGCGTCTGGTACCTGGCCGCTACCGAGTCGGTGTGCAACGGCTGCTCACGCGGCTGCAACATCGAGATCCACGTCAACCGCGAGCGCGCGTGGCGGCCGCACATCGCCAACGGCGGGCGCGTCATGCGGCTGAAACCCCGGTACAACCCAGACGTGAATCAGTGGTGGATGTGCGACGTGGGCCGCTACGGCTACAAGTCCCTGGATGAGGGCCGGCTCAGCCACGTCGGCCTCGGCAGCAACGGGTCGCAGCAGGCCGGCACGTGGGATGCGGCCCTGGCCCGCGTCGCCGATGCGCTGCGGGCACTGCAGCGCGACAAGGCCGAGGCCCAGGCCGGCGTCATCCTCTCAAGCCACATGAGCAACGAGGCGCTCTTTGCCGCCAAGCGGTTCTTCGGGGCCCTGAAGATCACCAACATCGTGTTCCAGCGCCCCCAGCCTGGCCAGGCGGACACGCTGCTCTTGCAAGCCGACCGGTCGCCGAACGCGCGCGGGGCGTTGGCCCTCGGGCTGCCCGAGGGCGCCAAGGCGCTGCTGGACCAGGCCGCGAAGAAGCCGCTCAAGCTGCTGTGGGTGTTCCACCAGGACCTGGCCGCGGTCTTCGGCCCGGCGGCGGTGCAGCAGGCGGCCGCCTCCGGCCTGCTCGTGTTCCAGGGCACGAACACGTGTCCGACCTCGGCATCCGCGCATGTGGTGCTGCCGAGCGCGGTCCACGCGGAGCAGGACGGCACCTTCACGAACTTCCAGGGACGGGTGCAACGTTTCCGGCCGGCGCTTGATCCCTGGGGCGAGGCGAAGACAGACTGGCACATCTTCGCCGAGTTGTCAGCGCTGCTGGGCCTGGGGCTGAAGTTTCCTGACGCGACGACGGTGTTCGCCGACCTGGCGAAGGCTGAGCAGCCCTTCGCCGGGCTGACGTATGACGCGCTCGGCACGCAGGGAGCCTCGCTGGCCGTATGATCGAAGAACTGCTCATCAAGCTGGGCGTGGCCGGCGCGATCCTCTTCGGCGTGCTGAATTTTGCCGGCCTGCAGACATGGCTTGAGCGCAAGCAGAGCGCGCTGATGCAGGACCGCATCGGCGCCAACCGCGCTTACTTTACGGTGCCGTGGTGGTTGGGGGGGACCCCGGTCAATTGGGTGCTGCGCAAGCTCGGCGGGTTGGGCATCCTCAACGCCCTCGCCGACGTGCTGAAGCTCATGACGAAGGAAGACCTCGTGCCGGAGCAGGCGGATACATTCCTGCACACGCTGGCCCCGCTGCTCTCGGTCTTCTTCGCGATCATGGCCTTCTGCGCGATTCCCGTCGGCCCGGCGATCCATTGGGGCGCGCGGGTCATCCCCTTGCAGGTGGCGAACGTCAACGCCGGGCTGTTGTTCGTCCTGGCGCTGGCGTCGGTCGGCATCTACGGCGTGATCCTGGCCGGCATGGTCTCCGGTAACAACTTCTCCACGCTCGGCGGCCTGCGCGCCTCGTCGCAGGCGATCGCGTACGAAATCGCGCTCGGCGTCTCGCTGGTCGGCGTGGTGCTGTGCTACGGTACGCTGGACTTAAACATCATGATCGAGCGGCAGGGAGGCGGATTGTTGGGCGGCTGGTTGCCGGCGTGGGGCGTTGTTCTACAGCCGCTGGGCTGCCTGGTGTTTGTCACCGCAGCGCTGGCCCATACCAAGCGCGTCCCCTTCGACCTTCCGGAAGCCGAGTCTGAGATCATCGGCTACTTCACCGAGTACAGCGGGATGAAGTTCGGCCTGTTCTTCCTGACGGACTTCGTGGAGGTGGTGCTGGTCGCGGCCATGACCACGACGCTGTTCTTCGGCGGCTGGCAGATGCCGTATTTGACGCCGGAAGGGTTCGTGTTTCCGTGGGGCGGCGGCCTGCCGGTGTCCCACCTGTGGTACGTCGTGCTCGGAATCACGTCGTTCGCCGTGAAAGTCGCGGCCTTCATCTGGTTCTTCATGCTGATCCGCTGGACGCTGCCGCGGTTCCGCTATGACCAGTTGATGCACTTAGGGTGGAAGATCCTGTTCCCGCTGTCGCTGTTCAACATCTTCGTGACCGGCATCTGGGTCGTGGCCGCGAAATGAGCCGCCTCAGCGACCAGCTGCTGCACCGCATCCGCGATGGGCACAAGCGCCGCCGGATGAGCTGGTGGGAGCGCGCGTACCTGCCGGCCGTGATGCAGGGCCTGGCCCTAACGAACCGGCACTTCTGGCGCAACCTCGGGCTGCACCTGGCTCACCGGCTCGGCCTGTATCGCGATGTTCCGGCCGCGGTCACGTACCAGTACCCGGACGAGACCCGGCGCACCGCGCCCCGGCTGCGCACGCGCCACCGGTTGACCAAGCGCGCCGACGGCACGCCCCGGTGCGTGGCGTGCATGATGTGCGAGACGGTGTGCCCGGCGCGCTGCATCTACATCGTGGCCGGCGAGCACCCGGACCCGAACGTGGAGAAGGTGCCGCGCAGCTTCGACATCGACTTGGGCAAGTGCGTCTACTGCGGCTACTGCGTCGAAGCCTGCCCGGAGGACGCCATTCGGATGGACACGCAGCGGCATGACATCGCCGCGTATTCCCGCGACGGCATGTGGCTCGACATCAAGGAGCTCCTCAACCCCGGCACCCGCGCTTTTGGGGAGCCGCCGGAGAAGTTCGTCCAACTTGACCTGGAGGCGTTCAAACGTTTACCGCCCACCCCGCCGCCTCCGCCGCCCGGCACGCCGGCGCGGCCCCCGCAAGCCGACCCGCGCAAGCCCTTGATCGTTCCTAGCTCCGGACGTTGACGACCGCGTTTGCGACTGTGCCGGAGCCAGGCACCGTCGGCTTCAGTATTTCGCTGGCCGACGGAGCCAGGCACCGGGATTGTATATGTGCGGTTTCGCCACAACGCTGTGCAGTTTTACGCGCCTTTCGCTAATTTTATGCACGCATCAGGTATACTTTTGCGAGAGGTGGGTGCATGACTGCCAACAAGAGTGTCAAACGCGTCCTGGTTGTGGACGATGACGAAAAGCTGCTCAGCGTTGAGCAGGAGCTGCTCACGCGCCGGGGCTGGGTCGTCACCATCTGCAAGGACAGCACCCGGGTCATGCCGCTGCTGAAAGAGCAGAGCTACGACGCGGCGTTGCTGGACATCCGCATGCCTGGCTTCGAGGGCACGGACTTGCTGCCGCTGATCAAGAAGGTCAGGCCGGAGATGCCGGTCATCCTGGTCTCGGCCTATTGCGACAAAGCCAACGCAGCCTATTACCATTCCCTGGGGGCGTTTGACGCGATCGGCAAACCGTTCAGCCACGAGTTGCTGGTGGACACGCTGAAGCGGGCGATGGACGAGGAGGAGCAGATCCCGCTCATGCTGACCGGGCTGACGCTCAAGACCGCCCGCGACCAGCTCTACCGCAAGTTGATCCTCGCCGCGCTGCGCAAGACCGACTGGAACCAGCTGCGGGCCGCGGAGCTGCTGGGGGTCAGCCGGTACTGCTTGATGCGGTGGATGAAGAAGCTCGGGGTGACGTACTAACTGTTCAGCAGTACGGTGTGGAGCAGCGCCTTTACATCCTCGAAGTTCACCGGTTTCAGCAGGTACTCCTGCACGCCGTACTGCGCCGCCTGCGCCCGCACCGCCTCCTCGTCGATATAGCTGATCACGATGGTCGGGATTTTGGCATGCGCTTCCCGGAGCCGCCGCAGCGTTTCGAGGCCCCCGATCCCAGGCATCCGGATGTCCATGAGGATCGCATCAGGCAGGTGCTCCATGCAAATGCGTAGTGCCTCCTCGCCGGTGGTCGCGGCGTGCACGATGAAGCGGTTCAGTTCGAGGTAGTTCTGGAGGATGGCGCTGAGCCGCGCATCATCATCCACCAGGAGAATGGTGGGGGGCCGGCCTCCGGTGGGGGAGGCCGGCGCATGCGCGTCCGGATTGGAGGGGGGACAGTAGAACATCGGGTGGCTGCTCCTCCGGATACAACCTTACCATGCGTTCCGCGCACCGCCGCTTCGCCAGCAGCCTTGTGTTATGGAGGAGCCATAGTATGTTGCCACCCGCTAGGCTGGGCTGTGGCAACTCTGCTACAATAACGCGTCAGACTGTGATGCCTGCACACGCACGATTTTCCCGCTCATGCTCTTGACACGCCGCGCCCCGCGTCACTGGAAGCGCTTCCTTGCCATAGGGTTATGGATGGGGCTGGCGGCTCAGGCGAGCGCTGCCGATGCGGCCGCACCCGGCGTGTCGTACCGGCGGAAGGTCGGGCCCTACACATTCGTCATGCTAGCCTCCGGGAGCAAACCCATGAAGACCGCCAAAGGCCACGCGTATCCCTATTCCGGCTTGTACACGGACAACGGATCAACCGCGCCGCTGTGGACGGTGGATTGGTACGGGCAGGAAGTGTACCTCCTGCCGGATGGCGAGCACCTGGCCCGCGTGGAACACCGCGTGCCATTGCGCGACGGCCAGGCTGACCAGGAAGCACCTGCGGTCGTGGTGTACGCACGCGGGCGTCCGGTCAAGCAATACGCGCTCCAGGATTTGGACCTCGAGGACGATGCGGTGCAGCAGGGGAACGACACGGCCCGGTGGGCGCATTCAGCGAAGCTCATCGAGGCGCGGGGCGTCTTGCGCGTCACCACGATGGACGACGAGACACTGGAGTTTTCGATGACGACCGGCGAGCTGCTCAAACGCGGCCGCGCGGCGCCGAAGGCTGCGACTCCATGAGGTGGGAGGATGCGGCGCGGACGCTCGGGCTGGTGGCAGCGATCACGCTGCCGTTCTTCAATATTCCCCTCATTCTCCGGATCCAACACCGGAAATCCTCCGATGATATCAGCCTCACCTGGGTCATCGGGGCCTTCTCTTGCATGGTCCTGATGCTGCCCTCAGCGCTCATTTCCCATGACCCGGTGTACCGGGCATATTCCATCGTCAACATCGTCTTCTTCGGTACGGTCGTCGTCCAAGTCCTGCGCTTCCACAAGCAATGATCCGACCACCTGGGCAGGTGGTCGGATGATGCGCCTGATCGTGTACGACCTCGACGGCACGCTCGTCGACACGCAGGACGACATCGCCGCCTCAGCCAACCACATGCTGCGGCAGCTCGGCCGGCCCTCCATTGACGTCGCACAGGTGCGGCAAGGCGTCGGGCACGGGATCGCATACCTCGTCGGCCAGTGCCTCGGCGCAGACGACCCGGCGCTGATCGCCGAGGGGATGCGGGTGTACCGGGCGCATTACGCCGAGCACATGCTGGACCAGAGCCGGCTGTATCCGGTCGCGGTGGAGGTCCTGGAGCATTTCAAGGGCCGCCGGCAGGCTGTTCTCACCAACAAGCCGAACCCATATTCGCGCGACTTGCTGCGCGGCCTGAGGGTAGATCAGTATTTCGCCGAGATCATCGGCGGCGGCGACGGCGGCCTGCCGAAGAAGCCGGATCCGACGGCGCTCCTGGGCCTGATGGAGCGCGCGGGGGCCGCCCCCGGTGAGACGCTGTTCATCGGGGACAGCCCGGTGGACGTGCAGACCGGGCGACGGGCCGGCGTGCTGACGGTTGCGGTCACGCACGGCTTCTGCGATGCTGAAGACGTGCTGGACTCTGGGCCGGACCGGCTCGCCGGGGACTTCGGCGTGCTGCTAGCCCTGGCGTTAGGCGAAGGGTGGTAACGGGAGGGGTGATGATCAAGCACCTGGCCGAGACCTGCTCTGCGGAGGGCTGACCTTCGCGCATGAAGCTGAACCACCAGTTCAGCCTGTGGCTCCTCTTCATCGCCCTGTGCGTCGGGCTGGTCAGCCTGGCGTGGGTGCAGCGCGCCCAGGCGGTGAAGGCCCGGTTCGACGCCTTCGCCAACTTCACCACCCCAGGCCTTGTTGCCTTGGGCCAGCTCAAGGCGTCCTCGCTTCAGATCCGCCGTGATGTTGATGACCTTGCCGCTGCGGTCGAGGCCCCCGCCCGGGAGGCGGTCGAAGCGCAATTGCGGCACGACCTGGCCAGGTACCACGAGTGGCACACGGTCTACCGGGGCGTGGCGCTGGACGCGCAGGACCGCGAGTTCGAGCGCACCATTCAGCGCGTCGGGGAGGCGTGGGAGCAGCATGCGGCGGCCGGTTCCTTGAAGGATGTCCGCGGCCTGGAGCAGGGGTTCGTGAAGAGTTTGGACCGGGCGATCGGGCGCCAGCTCAAGGAAGCCCAGGCGCAGAAGGCGGCCTTAGGCCGTGACGCCGAGCGCGCGGTCCGATTGAGCGTGTGGGCAGCCGTGATCCTCGGGCTGCTGGCCATCGGGCTGGGGGCGTTCATCGCCGGCACCGTCGCCCGTCCGCTGGGCCGGCTGGGGGCTGATATGCGCCGCGTCGGCCGCGGCGAGTTGTCGCACCGGACCAAGGTCCGGTCCAAAGATGAGATTGGGGACTTGGCCGGCGCGTTCAATCGCATGGCTGAAGACCTGGAGCAGACCACGGTGTCCAAACGATACGTGGACCAGATCATCACCTCCATGGCGGACATTCTGATCGTCGCTGATGAGGCCGGACGCGTGCAATCGGTCAATGCCGCCGCGGTCCGCATCTTGGGCTACAGCGAGCAAGAGTTGCTCGGCCGGCCGTTGTCAGCGTTGTTCGTGGCCGGGGCGGTCGCTCCCGGCGTCGCCAATGCGGAAGCCGCCTGCCAGGCCAAGGACGGCCGGAGCATTCCGGTGCTGCTCTCGGCGGCGCCGATGCGCGGCGAAGGCCGGCAAGGGCTGGTCTGCGTTGCGCTGGATATGACCGACCGCAAGCGCGCCGAAGCCGCACTGGAGCAGGCGCGGCAGCAGCTGGCGCAATCGGAGAAGCTCGCCGCGCTCGGCCAGTTCGCCGCCGGGGTCGCGCATGAGGTGAAAAACCCGCTCGCCATCATCCAGGGCGGGGTAGAATTCCTTGGGCTGAAGGCGGCGGATGAGGACACGCGGCAGACCGTCCGCATGATCGAAGAGTCGGTCACCCGCGCGGATACCATCATCCGCGATCTGCTGAAGTTCGCCCGTCCCTCGGCGCAGAAGCGCGAGGCGGTTGCGCCCGAGGAGTTGGTGCGCGGCACGATCAACCTGCTGACCTATGGCGGGGCGCTGAAGCAGGTGCAGGTTAAGACGCGCATCGACGCTGCGCTCGCGCGGCTCGAGGTTGATAAGAGCCAGATTCAGCAGGTGCTGCTGAACGTCATGATGAACTCGGTGGACGCGATGCCAGGCGGCGGTTCGTTGACCGTGAGCGCCGGGGCGACCATGCTGGACGGCGGCCGGGCCGGATGCGCGATCGCGGTGGCGGACACCGGCGAAGGCATCGCACCCGAGCACTTGGCTAAGATGTTCGAGCCGTTCTTTACGACCAAGCGCGACAAGAAGGGCACCGGGCTCGGGCTGTCGGTGTCGAAGACGATCGTGGAAAGCCATGGAGGGACGATGCGGATTGCGAGCGAGCCGGGCAAGGGGACGGTGGTCACGCTCGTGTTGCCGGCCACAGGAGGGCAAGCATGAGCCTGAAGACGAGCGTGCTGATCGTTGACGATGAGACGAGCTTCACCTTTTTCGTGAAGAAGAACCTGGAGGCGAGCGGCCGCTACGATGTCGCGGTCTGCAACGAGGCGGCCAAGGCGGTCGAGCGGGCGCGGGCGCTGCGCCCGAACCTCATCCTGCTCGATGTGATGATGCCTGGCACGCCTGGCGAGGAGATCGCGGTCCAGCTGAAGCAGTATCCGGAAACCAAGTCGACGCCGATCGTGTTCCTGACCGCGCTGGTGAAGGCTGAAGAGACCTCGACGGACCCGGCGCATGAGATCGGCGGGCACAAGTTCGTCGCCAAGCCGGTCAAGATGCAGGAACTGATGAAGGTGATCGACGAGGTGGTGGCCTCGCCGAGGAAGTAACGCAGGCTTACTGCGAAAAGGCCAGGGAGGCCCTGATCTGTTCGAGGAAGGGGTCTTGGAAGACGCCGATCAGGACGATCCCGGCGGTCAGGATGATCAAGGCGCCGGTGGAGACCGGGTCGACGCTGATCAGGGCCGGTGAGCGCGGCTGGCCGAGGTACATCCGCTTCACAACCATCAGGTAGTAGTACAGCGAGACCGCCACGTTCACGGCACCCAGGGCCACGAGCCACAGCATCCGGCTTTCGGTCGCCGCCAGCAGCACCAGCAGCTTGCCCACGAACCCGGCCAATGGCGGCACGCCAGCCAGCGACAAGAGCCCCACGAAAAGCACGCCGGCCAGCAGCGGCGAGCGCTGCGACAGCCCGTTGTAGTCCTCCAGCGTGTCCCCGCCCACGGAGTCTGAGACCAGCACCACGGCGAAGAACACGGCCAAGCTGCTGAACAGGTACGCTAGCAGGTAGTAGCCCACCGCAAACAGCCCCTCCGGCGTCGCTGTCGCCAGCCCCATCAGCAGGTATCCGGCGTGCCCGATCGAGGAATAGCCGAGCAGCCGCTTGATGTTGGTCTGCGGCAGAGCACCCAGGTTGCCGTACACCATCGTGCCGGCCGCCAGCACCGGCAGCAGCAGTCCCCACAGGCCTTGGAGCGGCAGCAGCACCCCGTACAGCACCCGGATGAGCGCGACCATCCCGGACATTTTCGAACCCACGGACAGCATCGCCACGACCGGCGTCGGCGCGCCTTCATACACGTCCGGCACCCACAGGTTGAACGGGAGCGCGGCGATCTTGAAGCTCAGGCCCGCTAGGATGAGGAAGAACCCGGTCTGCGCGGCCGCCGGCGTCAACGGGCTCTCCAGCGCCTTGGTTACCGCGGCGAAACTGGTCCCGCCGGCGAAGCCATACACCAGCGCGATGCCGTACACGAGGAACGCAGAGGAGACCGAGCCGAGGATCAGGTACTTCATCCCCGCCTCGATGGAGCGGCGGTCGGTCTTCAGGTACGCGGTCATGATGTACAGGGAGAACGTCAGCAGCTCCAAGCCGATGAACAGCATGAGGAAGTCATGCACCGATGCCAGGACAGATCCGCCCAGCAGTGCGGTGAACAGCAGCATGTAGAAGGCGCCGGTGGCGTTGGACAGCGGGGCGAAGCGCCGCGTCATCAGGATCACCAGCGCGCCGGTCAACAGCAGCAAGCCTTTGAAGTACGCGGCGAACGCATCCGCCACAAACATGCCCTGCACAAGCTGTCCGTGCCACGCCGGCCGCGCCCACGCCAGGGCCGCGGCGGCGGCAAAGATGCCGGCGAGAGCGAGCACCCACAGCCGCTTGGATGCAGGGGCCAGCGCATCGGCGATGAGCAGCACGAGGATCCAGAGGCCCAGCACCGCTTCGACCGCGAGCGCGTTCCAGGGCATCAGGGCGCGCCCCGCTCAGACTCGGCGAAATGCATGGGGGATGACTGCCGGGGCGTGAGGCGCTCGATGAACGGGCGCGCGCTCGCATCCACGGTCTGCAGCACGCGGCCAGGCCAGCATCCGACCCAGATGAGCGCTGCGAGCAAGACGAGGTACGGCAGCCGCTGGAAGGCGGTGGTCGCGTCCTGCACGTGGTGAAAGGCCGGCTTCGGCTCGCCGAAGAAGGTGCCGCGCACGAGGCGCAGCATGTACACGGCGGTGATGACGACCCCGAAGACGCCGCAGATGACCGGCACCGGGTACCGGTCCCACCCGCCCAAGAAGATCAGCAGCTCGGAGACGAAGTTTGCAAAGCCAGGCAGCCCGCTGGAGGCCATCGCCGCGGCGACGCCGCAGGCCGCAATGAACGGCGTCTGCTTGGCCAGGCCGCCCAGGTCCGGCAGGTAGCGCGTGTGCGTCTGGTCATAGATGTGGCCCACCAGCGCGAAGGAGAGGGCCGTCATGAGCCCGTGCGCGAACATGAGCAGGACCGCGCCGTCGAGCCCCAGCGGCGTTAGGCAGGCGATGCCCAGCAGCACGTAGCCCATGTGGCTCGACGAGGAGTACCCGATGATCAGCTTCAGGTCCCGCTGCGCCATGGCCACGAAGCCGCCGTAGATGATGTTGAACACGCACAGGCCGGCCAGCCACGGCAGCCACATCCGCGCGCCCTCGGGCAGCAGCCCCACGGCGACCCGGATGATGGCGTAGGAGCCCAGCTTCATCAGCACGCCGGCGTGCAGCATGCTCACCGGCGACGGCGCGGCCGCATGGCCGATGGGCGACCAGCTGTGGAGCGGCCACACCGGGGCGATCACGCCGAAGCCGACGGCCAGCAGCGGGAAGATCCAGCGCTGCAGCTCGGGCGAGAGGGGGGAGGTTCCGAAGTGGCGCATGAGCGTCGGGATGTCGAAACTGCGAAGTCCGGCATTCGCGTACAGCGCCAGCAGGCCGATGAGTGCGACGACCGCCCCGAGCGTGAGGTAGATGGTCAGCTTCATTGTGGCGTATTCCTTCGAGAAGCGCACCACCCCCTGTTCCTTCACGTCGCTGCCCCAGATGCCGATGAGCGGGAACATCGGGATGACGGCCATCTCGTAGAAGAAGTAGAAGAAGAACAGATCGAGCGAGAGGAAGACGCCGAAGACGCCGGTGATCAAGAGCAGATAGAAGATGAAATACTCTTTCACCCGCTCTCGGATGGAATACGAGATGAGAACTCCCGTGAAAGCGCACAGCGCGTGCAGCAGGACCAGCACGACGCTGATGCCGTCCACACCCAGGTGGAAGCCGATCCCGAGCGACCCGATCCAGGGCAGCCACACCTCGTGCTGGAACCCGGCCCGGGCCCGGTCGTAGGTGGCCATCATCATGACCGCGCCGGCGAGCGAGATCATGGTGGCCGCTACCGCGATCCGGCGGATGAGCCCTGCGTGCTGCGGCTGCACGGCGAGCAGCGCGAGGGCGGCGAGCGCCGGGGCGAGCAGGATGCCGGTGGCGAGCGGGATCATCCGACCACCCTTACCATCCCGGCTCCACGAACGCGGCCAGCACCCAGATCACGCCGACCAGGAACAGCAGGACGTACGCTTGCACGAGCCCGGTCTGCAGCCGGCGCACGAGGGAGCCGAGGAGCGCTGTGGCTCGTGCGATGCCGTTGACGATGAGGCCAATGATGATGCGCTGCTCGAACCAATCGCACAGCCCGGCGAGGACTTTCTGCTGCACCTCGGTCACGTACCACGAGTAGAAGGCGTCGATGTAATACCGGTGCTGGATAAAGGTGGAGGGCAAGGCCAGCGCCGCGACGATCGCTTGGGCCGAGACCGCTTGCTTCCAATAGATGAGCCAGGCAAGCGCGCCCCCGGCCGCGACCACGCCGATCGAGAGCAGTGCGACGTCCCAATGGAAAGCGCCATGGGGCTCGCCCAGGTAGTGCGGGATGCCGAGGTAGCCACCCGCGACTGCGAGCAGCGCTAAACACACGAGCGGCCCGGTCATGACCAGGGGTGATTCATGCGCATGGCTGCCATGGCCGTGCGGCTTGCTGAGGAACGCGGTGATGAAGAGCCGGCTGGTGTAGAAGGCGGTCATGCCGGCGACGACCGTCCCGAGGATGTACACGGCGGCGTTGTGTTCTTTGGCGAGTACTAGAATCTCATCCTTGCTGAAGAACCCGGCCAGGCCAGGCACGCCGGCCAGCGCCAGCGAGCCGACCAGGAACGTTGCGGTGGTCACCGGCATCGTCTTGGCCAGGCCGCCCAGCTTGCGGATGTCCTGCTCATGCGTGCCGTGGATGACGCTGCCGGCGCCGAGAAATAAGAGCGCCTTGAAGAACGCGTGGGTCGTGAGGTGGTACATTCCGGCCGCCGCCCCGCCGAGCCCGAGCGCCATGACCATGTAGCCGAGCTGGCTCAGCGTCGAGTACGCAAGAATGCGCTTCAGGTCCGTCTCCGCCATCGCCAGGCACGCGGCGAGGAACGCGGTGGCCACGCCGACCCACATGATGACGGTCAGCGTCGAGGGCATGGCCTCGAACAGCCAGAAGTTGCGCGCGAGCAGGTACACGCCGGCCGCCACCATCGTGGCCGCGTGGATGAGCGCTGAGACCGGCGTCGGCCCTTCCATGGCATCGGGGAGCCAGACGTGCAGCGGAAACTGGGCCGACTTGCCGGCCACGCCGCAGAAGAGCAATAACCCGATCCACGGCAACACGTGCGCCGGGATCACGCCGGCCGCGACATGCTCCGGCAGCCGGGACGCCAGCGTCTGGAAGTGGAACGTGCGGTCGGCCGCGATCGGGCTCGACACGGCCCACAGCGACAGGATGCCGAGCATGAAGCCGAAGTCAGCGACCCGGTTGACCATGAACGCTTTCTTGCCAGCGTCGGCGGCCGAGGGCCTCTCGTACCAGTGGCCGATCAGCAGGTAGGAGCAGAAACCCACCAGCTCCCAGCCGATGAACAGCTGGACCCAGTTCGTGGCCAGGACGATCGTCAGCATGGAGAAGGCGAACAGCGAGAGGAGGCCGAAGAACCGGCTGTACGCGCGCTCTTCGGCCATGTACCCGGTGGAATAGATGAAGATCGCGGAGCCGACGCCGGTAACGACGAGCGTCATGAGGATGGAGAGCGGGTCAAGCAGGATGCCGAAGGGAATGCGCAGCCCAGGCAGCGCGATCCACTCGATAGACGCCTCCAGCGGCAGGTGGAGCGGGCCGCCGTGCTGCGAGCGGAGAAACAGCGTCACGGTGCACGCGAAGGAGGTGAGCAGCCCGAGGATGGCGGCGCCGGCGCTTAAGGCGCGGCGGTGCAGGCCGAAGAGCAGCACGACCGCGGCCGCGGCCAAGGGGGCCAGCAGGATGGTCCAGGCGAGAACAGGAATAGTCATCGGCGATTGCGGATTGTGACGGGCCAATCCGAAATAAACATCACCATTTGAGCAACTTGATCTCGTCCGTCTGCAGCGTCCGGAACTGCCGCATGAGCTGGACGGCGATGGCCAGGCCCACCGTCACCTCGGCGGCCGCGACGATGATGACGAAGAAAACGACGACCTGACCGCCGGCATCACCCCATGCCCGGCTGTACGCCACGAAGGAAAGGTTGGCCGCGTTAAACATGAGCTCGATCCCGAGCAGGACCATCAGCACGTTGCGGCGCGTGAGCACACCCATCAGGCCGATGCTGAAGAGGAGCGCGCTGACGCTGAGGTAATGGTTGAGCGTGATCATTCCGCCCGTTGCTTGGAGAGCGTCACGGCCCCGACGATGGCGGCCAGGATGATGAAGGACGCCAGCTCGAAGGGAAGGACGTACTGCGTGAACAGCAGGCGCGCCACGCTCTCGACCGTCGAATCGGCCGGCGCCAGGGCAGAGAGCGGCGGCTCGAAGCGGTGGCGCGAGAGGATGCGGAAGATGAGGAAGAAGAAGACCAGGCAGGTGACGATGCCGGTCCGGCGCATGGTGAAGGCCCGGTGCGCATCGTCCGGCTGCAGGTTGAGCAGCATGATGACGAAGAGGAAGAGCACGAGCACCGCGCCGGCGTAGAGCAGCACCTGCAGCGCGGCAATGAAGTAGGCGCCCAGCATGACGAACAGGGCGGCGAGGCAGAACATCACGACCAGGAGGGAGAGGACGCTGTAGATCGGCTTACGGTTGGCGACGACCGAGCACGCCGCCATGAGCATGATCCCTGTGAAGGTATAGAAAGAGACCGCTTCGGCCATGCCCTTCCTGAGTCACCGACGAATGGATGGCGGGAATCGATACTGTGAAAACTTTCACGATTTAAACACACCCGTCTTCCTTTGTCCATCGCAAACCCGGGCCAGGGAAGCCCGCCGCGGGGACGTTTCCTGCCGGCCAATGTTCTCCCTTATAGCCGGCGGAAATGTCCCCGCTTGTAAAGATTGTTTCCCGCCGGGGGCGCAGGGCGGGTGGGCCGCGGTGCCGCGTCCGGCCTGGCCGGCGGGCGGCGCCGTGGAAGGCAACCCGGCAGTCCCCCCATCCCCCGCAGAACCGGCCCCTACCCGAACCCGACGGGCCGGCCGGAGCGGCACGCGCGGCCTCCCGCCCATGCCCTCACGCGACACGAGAGCCATCCCGGCGGGAGGCCGCCGTGGTCGCCAGCCGCACGGCCTTGTGTTATCCTAGGTGCCCAGCCAATGAGTACCGCACGCCTCATCATCGCCGACAGCGAGAAGAACGCGAACCTTTATTACGCCACCAAGTTCCTGGCGCCGGACCCCTTCATCTTCATCCAGACCAACGGGCACCGGATCCTGGTCATGAGCGACCTGGAGGTGGACCGGGCCAAGGCCCAGTCAAGCGTGGACGAAGTCCTTTCCTTCAGTCGCGTGGCCGACGGGGTCAAGCAGCGCGGCGCCCGCCCCGGCTTTGATTATGGTCGGGCCGGGGTGGCCCAGCCCACCATGATGGATGTGGTGGACGATGTGCTGAAGTCCCGCCAGGTCAAGGAGCTGGCTGTGCCCACCGACTTTGGCGTTGCGTACGCTGACGCGTTGCGCAAGCGCGGCTATACGATCACGCCCACGCCTGAGCCGTTCTTCCCGGAGCGGATGATCAAGTCCGAGGACGAGATCCGCCTGCTGACCGAATCGCTGCGCATCACCGAAGCATCGTTGGCTGGGGCGATCGAGCTTGTGCGTAATGCTGAGATCATGAAGGATGGGACGCTGTCGCTGGCCGGCAAGCCGCTGACGGTGGAACTGCTGCGCAAGACCATGCACCTGACCATGATGGAGCGCGAGTGCGTAGCCCAGCACACGATCATCGCACCCGGGGTGCAGGCGGTGGACCCGCACAACGAAGGCTCAGGGGTGCTGCGCGCGCACGAGCCGATCGTCATGGACGTGTTCCCGCAGCATGCGCGCAGCCGGTACTTTGCCGATATCACCCGCACCGTCGTGCGCGGCAAGGCCTCGCCGAAAGTGAAGAAGATGTTCGACGCGGTCAAGCACGGCCAGGACATTGCCTGTAGCATGATCAAAGATGGGGTGGACGGCGCCGCGGTCCACAATGCGATCCTCAGGTCTTTCGAAGAGCAGGGGTTTGCGACCGGCGAGCAGGGCGGTCGGATGCAGGGCTTTTTCCACGGCACCGGCCACGGCGTCGGGCTTGAGATCCACGAGCCGCCGCGGATCAGCCCGAAAGCGGACCTCCTCAGGGCCGGCATGGTGGTCACCGTCGAACCCGGCCTGTATTACTTGGATGCGGGCGGCATGCGCATCGAGGACATGGTGGTCGTCGAAAAGAACGGCTGCAAGGTCCTGAACGAAGCGCCAAAGGTGTTGGAAATCTGATGGCGACGCTGCAAGCGATGATCAGCCCGGAGCCGGTGGTGCGGCTGGAGAACTATTTCCAGGACCCGTACAACCTCACCGTCGCCACGGCGCGCACGTGCTACTCCTCCAAGGTCATCTCCTCGGAGGACGTGGGCAGGGATGACAAGTCCCGCGAGCAGCGCGACCGCATCGCCGAGAGCATCTACAAGGCCGGCCACCACACCACGATCCAGCATCCCACCTTTCAGTTCGTCCTGGAGCGCGTCTCCCGGCAGTTCATCTGGTCCTTCCTCCACGCCCACCCGTTCTACAACTCCGAGCAGGTCAGCCAGCGCTACGTTGAGGTCAAGCCAGGCAACGTGACGGTGCCACCGCTCGATGATGACGCGCGCGTCATCTACCTCAAGACCGTTGAAGCGCAGATGGACGCGTACCATCGGATCAACGAACTGGTCGAGCCGATGGCGGCGGCCGAATACACGCGCCTCTTCCCCTCGCGGAACATTGAGGAAAAACGGTGGGCCGGCGCCATCAAGAAGCGGTGCCAGGAAGTCGGCCGGTACGTCCTGCCGGTGGCGACGCACGCGCACCTGTACCACACGATCAGCGGGCTGACGCTGCACCGGTATTGGCGGCTGTGCCAGCAATATGATGCGCCGCTGGAGCAGCGGCTTATCGTGCAGCGCATGGTGGACGAAGTCGCCAAGATCGACCCGCAGTTCATGGCGCTGGCCGGCGATCCGCTGCCGCTGGAGCGGACGGTGGAATACGAAGCGTTCCAGCAGTTCCATGGCAAAGGGCGCAACGGCGCGACCGCGACGTTCATCAACGAGTTCGACGCCTCGCTCGGCGAGCGCGCCTCGGTGCTGGTGGACTACAAGCTCAATGCCCAGGAGACCATGGCGCAGGCCGTTCGTTCCATCCTCGGCCTGACGCGCGAGCAGTTGGGCGACGCCCGCGCGATTGCCATGGTCCTTGATCCGGCGCAGAACCATTACCTGGCCGAGTCACTGACGCTGACGACCATGAGCAAGCTCTCGCGTGCGATGGTCCACCCGCACTTCACCTTCAAGAAGAAGATCTCCCACACCGCGGACTCCCAGGACCAGCGGCACCGGATGGTGCCGGCCTCGCGGCCGATCCTCGCATGCCAGTTCATGAACGGCCGGCCGGACTACATCCTGCCGGCGCTCGTGAAAGCGAGCCATGAAGCCGAGTCTGCATACGTGGAGATCATGGCGCGGACGTGGCTGGCGATTGAGCAGCTCTTAAGCCTCGGCGTCTCGGAAGAGTTCGCGCTGTACCTGCTGCCGAACGCGTTCCCGGTCCGGTTCGAAGAGTCTGGCGACCTGCTGCACTTCCACCACAAGTGGGTCCAGCGGCTCTGCTACACCGCACAGGAAGAGATCTGGCGCACGTGCAAGGAGGAAGTGGAGCAGGTGGAAGCGCGGTTCCCGGAGATCGGCAAGTTCCTGCGCGCGCCGTGCGCGATCCGCAGCGCCGCAGGCGTGAAACCTCTCTGTCCCGAAGGCGACCGGTTCTGCGGCGTGCCGGTGTGGAAGCAGCCGCTCACCGCATACACGAGGCTCATCTGATGACGCAACCCATGGCACACGTTCCGCACGCGCAGTCCCAGGCCGCGGCAGGCCCGGCCACGACCGAAGCTCGGCAGATGGTCGGGTTCTCCTTCTACCGCATCGCTCCGGAATGGCGCCGCTTGCCGGCCGCCACCAAGAGAAAGCACGGCGATGAAGTGCTGGCACTCGTCAACGAGTTCTCGAAGAAACTCGTCATGGTGCGGCCCTATTCGCTGGTGGGCATCGAGCCGGACTTGGACTTCCTCATCTGGCGCGTCGCCGACCGGCTGGAGCAGTTCACCGAGATGTCCGGCGCGCTGCGCCAGACCGCGATGGCCGGCTACCTGACCATGCCGTACACGTACACCTCGATGACGAAACGCTCCATCTATGTGGACAAGCTGGATCCGGACCATGCGGATAAGCGCCGCTTCATCGCTGCGGCCGGGTCCCGGTACCTGTTCGTCTACCCGTTCGTGAAGACGCGCGAATGGTACCAGCTGCCCCAGGAAGAGCGGCAGATACTGATGGATGAGCATATCCGCATCGGAAACAAATACCCGTCGGTGAAGCTGCACACGACGTACTCCTTCGGCATCGATGACCAGGAGTTTGTGGTCGCGTTCGAAACCGATCATCCGCGCGACTTCGTGGACCTGGTGCAGGAGCTGCGCGGGGCCAAGAGCAGCCTGTACACGCTGCGCGACACGCCGATTTTCACGTGCGTTTCAAAGCCGTTTGCGGAGATCCTGCATGACATCGGTGGTTGAGGGCGTGCTGCAAGCGGTCGAATACCAAGGTGACCGGGGGGTCGTGATCAAGGCCGTCCTGGCGCGTCCGCAGCAATCGGCGCCGGCGCCGGGTCTCGTGCTGCTGCACGAGTGGTGGGGGCTGAACGAGCAGATGGTGGGCATGGCGCAGCGGTTCGCCCAAGAAGGCTTCGTGACGCTGGCCCCGAACCTGTATTCGCGCCAAGGCTACAAGGTCACGCAGGATGCGGCCGAGGCAGGGAAGCTGATGGAGTCGCTATCGTCCCAACAAGCGCTGCGCGACTTAAACGCCGGCATCGCGTGGATGCGGCAGCAGCCATTCGTCGATCCGCTGAAGGTCGGTCTCGTCGGCTATTCCATGGGCGGCAGCCTGTCGCTCATGATGGCCGGCCACAACTCCGACGTGAAAGCGGCGGTGTGCGTCTGCGGCAAGACCCCGCCCATCGAGACAGTGGACTACTTCCTGTGCCCGATCCTGGTTCTCCACGCCGGCAAGGATACGTGGGTCACCCGGAAAGAGATCGACACCCTGAAGGACGGCTTAGCACAGCGCGGCAAACCAGGTGACGTGGCCATCTACCCGGATGCAGGCCACGCCTTCTACAACGACCGCCGGCCTGAGGTGTACCGCGAGGCTGATGCGCGCGACGCGTGGCGGCGGATGGTCGCGTTCTTGCGAAGGTATCTCATCAGGCCGGTCGTGTCATGAACCTTGAAGCGAAGAAGACGGTCCTGCGCAAGCTGCCGCACGGCGTGTACATCATCGGCGTCAAAGACGGCGGCCACATCAACGCGTTCACCGGCACCTGGCTCACGCAAGTCTCGTTTACGCCGCCGCTCGTAGCCCTCGGCGTGAAGAAGGACTCGCACTCGTATCCCATGATTATGGAAGGCAAGGTGTTCACCATCAACCTGCTCGGCAAGCAGCAGAAGCCCATCGCTGAGCACTTCGTGAAGCCGGCCGCCCCGGGGACAGACAAGTTCTCCGGCATCAAGTACCGTTTAGGTGCCACCGGTGCGCCGATCCTCGAAGAGGCGATCGGGTTCGTCGAATGCCAGGTCCGCGAGATCGCCAACCAGGGCGGGGACCATGCCATCGTCATTGGCGAAGTGGTCGAAGCCGGCGTGCACACCGACGCTCCAGCGCTGACGCTTCTCGATACCGGGTGGCACTACGGCGGCTAAGCAGCGCGTCAACGGTCTTGCGGCATGCGCGCTGGTGATCGCGTGCCTGGCCGCGCCGGCGCCGGCGCACGCCGGCATGGTGAGCGGCGTGTTGCGCATGGTAAGCGGCGTGTTGCGTCCGTTCCAGAGCGCCCTGGCCGGGACCATAAACTTCCCCATCGTCGGCACTGCCATCGGCGCATTGACCGGCACCATCCAGGGTGCTGGCATGGTCGCAGCCGGCGCGTTTGAGACGGCCGTCGGCGCGCTTCCCTGGGCGCTGAGGCTGTTGCCGTTTCTGTGATGTGATGCGCGCTGCGGTGATGTGTGTTTCATTGCTCATCGCCATGCCTGCCCTTGCGTCCACTGAGCCGCCGCGCGAGCCCAGTTTTCTGCACGGCGCAGGCGAGGTGGTCCTGGGCATCGTCACGACGTTCCCGGAAACAGTGATCTACGAAACGGTCAATGGTCCGCCGGTCGCCGGCACGCTCGTGGGGATCATCGCAGGCATCCCTAAGGCGCTGCAGCGGACCGTGGCCGGCGTCGTCGAAATGGCGCAAGGTTTCCATCCATGGAATTAAACGCTGGGCGGTTCAAGGCGTACGCGAGTTTCATCAAGCTGGAGCACACGTTCTTCTCGCTCCCGCTGATTTACGCCGGCATGCTACTGCACACCCGCGGCTGGCCCACCCCGCGGCTGGCCGTCTTGATTCTGCTGGCCGCGGCCGGCGGCCGGGTGATGGCGATGGGCTTAAACCGGATCATCGACGCGGAGATCGACCGGCGCAACCCACGCACCCGTGGGCGGGAGCTGCCGCGGCGGGCCATGACGATGGCGGAAGCGTGGGCGATCGTCGCGATCGCCGGGCTGATGTACTTGGCAAGTGCTGCGGCCATCGCGCCAGTGTGCCTGGTGTGGTCGCCACTGCCGGTGGCGTTGTTCGTGGTGTATCCGTATCTCAAACGGTTCACCTCGTTGGCGCACCTGGGGCTGGGGCTGGCATGGTCCATGGCGCCGCTGGGCGGATGGCTGGCCGCCTCGCAATCGTTGCGCGCCTTCCACGAAGTGGGCTGGCTATGGCTGTTCTCGGTCTTGTGGGTGGCCGGCTTCGACGTGATCTACGCAACGATGGATGAGGCCTTCGATAGGGAATGGGGCCTGCGCTCGCTGCCCGCGGCCCTTGGGCGGAAAAAGGCGCTCCACATTGCGGTGATGCTGCACAGCTTCGCGTTTTTGGCGCTGTACCTGCTCTGGAGCGGCCCGTTGGGCCGCAGCCAGGCCTCGGGCCTCATCCTGCTGGCGATCACTGGCCTGCTCGTGTGGCAGCACGTCATCGCTGCCCGCCGCCCGCAATTCGCGTTCTTTGAGTTGAACGTCGCGGTCGGGTTTCTTGTGCTAGGATTTATTGCCGTATCCATTTAGTCCCGCCGAACTCCTGGAGTTAACGATGAGACTCGTCGTGGCCGTCACCGGCGCTTCCGGCGCTGCCTTTGGTGTGGACTTTCTGCGCCGCTGCCAGGCGGAGAAGTACCTGATCCTCACCAAGTGGGGCCGGTACGTATTAAAGGAAGAGACCGGGCTGACCGAGCACCACTTGGCTGAGCACGTGAAGAAGACATTTGCGGATGATGACATGACTGCGCCGTTCGCCTCCGGCTTGCCGCCGTTCGACGCGCTGGTCGTGGTGCCGTGCTCGATCTCAACGATGGCCAAAATTGCCGGCGGGCTGGGCGATACGTTGCTCGGCCGCGTGGCCCAGGTCGCGATGAAGGAGCGGCGCAAGATCATCCTGGCAATCCGCGAGTCCCCGCTCTCAACGCTGGCCCTTGAGCAGGCTCACAAGCTCTCACAGCTGGGGGTCATCATCATGCCCATCTCGCCGCTGTTCTACCACAAGCCCAAGTCGCTCGAGGAGATGATCGAGCACTTCTCCGACAAGCTCATGGGCGCGTTGGGCCAGGACACGGCCCACGCCTGGCGGCCGGAGGCGCTGGACTGAGCACCTTCGTTAGCCCACTACGGCGGCCCGCCGCCATGATGGCCCGCTGGGCGCAGGGCGGGTGGGCCGCGGTGCCGCGTCCGGCCTGGCCGGCCCTGGGGACGTTTCTGCGCCCGTTGGATGAGGCCGGGCGCAGAAATGTCCCCGCTTGTACAGAAGATGCGCCGCATGTTGGGGCCGCGGGTCCTGTCGCGGGGCCGCCCCACACGCCGGTGCTCGCTTACCGGGCCGCTGTACAGCGGCCGGGGCCTGCGGGCCCCGCCGGTAAGCTCCGCGCCGGCGTGGGGGCTAGGCCCCGCGCCACCCGCAGCCTAGCGGTCGGAGAGAAATCTTGCTGGCCGGCGGGTGGCACCGGGCGAGCGGGTGCGTGGAGCGAATGCGGTGCCAGGCTCCGCCTTAGCAGAGCCCACAATGGGTTAGCGGCGGGCGCATTCGCCCACGGCGGGCTTTCATGAACGATCTTCGCAGCTTTCTCTCGCTCCTCGAGCGGGAGAATGAGTTGGCCAGGATCCGGGTCGAGGTGGACCCTGAGCTGGAAATCACCGAGATCGCGACACGTGTCGTGAAGGAACAAGGCCCGGCACTCCTCTTCGAGCGAGTCAAGGATAGCTCAACCCCCCTCGCCATTAACATTCTCGGGTCCGCCCGCCGGATCGAACTGGCCTTGGGTCGGCACCCGCAGGAAGTCGGCGCTGAGATCAAGAAGCTCATGGAAATCGCCATGCCGCCGCGACCCAAGAAGCTCATCGAGGAGTGGCGCACCGTCGGCAAAGTGCTGGCTGCCGCGCCCAAGCGCATCCGGCGCGGGCCGTGCCAGGAGATGGAGACCGAGCCTGACCTGCGCCGGTTTCCCATCCTCAAGTGCTGGCCCAAAGATGCTGGGCGGTTCATCACGTGCGGCATGGTCGTCACGTATGATCCAGACACGGACAAACGGAACATGGGCATCTACCGGATGCAGGTCGTTAGCCCGGACAAGGTCCTGATGCACTGGCAGATCCAAAAAGGCGGCGGGTTCCACTACTGGAAAGCCGAGCAGCAGGGCAAAGCACTGGCCGTCTCGGTTGTGATCGGCGGCGACCCGGTCTACTACTTGGCGTCGGTTGCGCCGCTGCCGGAAGGCATTGATGAGCTGGCGTTGGCCGGATTTCTGCGCGGTGCGCGTGTCCCGCTGGTGCTGGGCAAGATGAAACAAGTAGCAGTGCAGGCCGACGCAGAGATCGTGCTGGAAGGCTACGTTCCGCCGGATGAGCGGATGGACGAAGGTCCCTTCGGCGATCACTTCGGCCACTACTCGCACGCGGCACCCTTTCCCGTGATGTACATTCAGACGGTGACGAGCCGGTTTTTGCCCATCTACCAGGCGGCGGTCGTGGGCAAGCCGCCGCAGGAAGACCGGTACATCGGTGACGCGGTGCAGGAGATCATGCTGCCGCTGGTCAAGCTCATCCACCCGGAGCTGCGCGACATCTGGGCGTATTACGAGGCCGGCTTCCATAGCCTGGCGGTGGCTTCGGTCCAGAACCGGTTCGGCAAGGAAAGCAAGAAGACCGCGCTCGGCCTGCTGGGTACCGGGCAGATGGCGCTCACCAAGTGCATCATCCTGGTGGACGCGGACGTGGACGCGCGCGACCCGTCGGCCGTGCTCCGCGCCGTCGGTGACCACTTCGATCCTGCGCAGGACTTTCTCTTGCTACCCGGAGTGCCGTTTGATACCCTTGATTTCACGAGTTTTACGCTGAACCTGGGCAGCAAGATGGTGCTGGACGCGACCCGCAACGACCACAGCACCCCCGCCAAGCCCAGGACGCAGGTCGACGAAGCCCAAATCAAAGCGCTCCACCCCTGCATCCGCCGAGCCCGCATGCTCGAAGGCGCGCTGCTGGCCGTGCAGGTGGACGGAGAAGGCCGTAAGGTGGTCGAGGCGCTGGTGAAGGCCCCGGCGCTGGCGGGAGTGAAGTTGATCACCGTGGTGAGCGCCGATGTGGACCTCGGCGACCGCGAAAGCCTGTTGTGGGGCATCTTTACCCGGTTCGATCCGGCGCGGGACGTGGTGTTCACCGCCGCCGAGATGAACGGCGCCTGGCCGGTGTACCGCGGCTGCCTGGGGATCGACGCGACCTTTAAGCCAGGCTACCCAGATCCGGTTGAGATGGACCCTGAGGTCACAAAGCGAGTCAGCGCACGATGGCGCCAATACTTCAACGCGTAACCCAGAAGGTCAACCAGCAGGAGCGCCTCACGCCTGAGGAGGCGCTGGCCCTGTTCTCCGAGCCGGACGTGATCGCGCTCGGCCGCTTGGCTGACACGGTCAAGCGCCGCCGCTGGGAGGACAAGGCTCACTTCGTCGTCAACCGCCAGATCAACCCCTCGAACGTGTGCATCCTCTCCTGCCGGTTCTGCGACTACGCCACCAAACGCGGCAAGCCGAACGCGTATGAGATGACCCTCGAGGAGGTTGTGGCCCACTGCAGTCCGGACCTGCACGAGGTGCACATCGTCGGCGGCCTGCACCCGGACTGGCCGTGGCAGCACTACCTCGACATGTTCCGTGCCATCAAGGCCAAGTACCCGCACATCCAAATCAAGGCGTGGACCGCGGTGGAGATCGACTACTTCGCCAAAAAGTTCCGCCTCAGCCTGCGGCAGGTGCTGGAGCAGCTGCGCGAGGTCGGGCTGGTCGCGCTCCCCGGCGGGGGTGCTGAGGTTTTCTCGGAGCGGGTGCGCAAGGCGCTCTATCCCTTTAAGATCGGCGCGCCGGCATGGCTTGCGGTGCACCGCACCGCCCACCAGATCGGCATCCCCACCAACGCAACGCTGCTCTACGGCCACATGGAGACGCTCAAAGAGCGGGTGGAGCACATGGTGAAGTTGCGCGAGTTGCAGGATGAGGCCGAGGGGTTCATGAGCTTCATCCCGCTGGCGTACCAGCCAGGCAAGACCCAAGTCGTGCCGCGGCAGACCTCGGCCATTGATGACCTGCGCACCATCGCGATCTCCCGGCTCTTTCTCGATAATTTCCCGCACATCAAAGCATACTGGGTCACGATGGGCGAGGAGAGCGCCTCCATCGCCTTGCATTTCGGGGCGGATGACATTGATGGCACGATCGGCGAAGAGAAGATCATGCACGCGGCCGAGGCTGAGTCTCCGGTGGCCTTGACCCGTGACCACCTCGTGGAACTGATCCGCGAGTCCGGCTGCACCCCTGTGGAGCGAGATGCCGTCTACAACACCGTCCAAGTCTACGACCGCGCGCGTAGCGAGAGTCCCGTTTCTTAACAGCGCGCCGTATTTCCACGGCTTCGCCACAGGCGAGCGGTGGGAGCTATCGGAAGGCTCACCGCGCGCCTGTGCTGCGCAGGCAGCCTCCGGCGAGCTGACGGCAGCGCTCTTGCCGCTTGTTGAATACTTCAGGCTCGAGGACAGGTTCGAGCGTCTCGGCCCCTTCGGCATCGCGGTGCGCGGCCGGGCGCAGAGCGCCTCGCTGTTTTCGCTGAAACCGATCCGCCAGCTCGACGGCGCCGTCATTAGCGTCACCGAGGAAAGCTCGACCACCGCCATCCTGCTGCGGCTGATCCTTGAGCAGAAACTTCATGTCACCCCGGCAAAATACGTCCGGGGCATACCGGCTGAGGCTCAGGCGCGGCTGGCGATTGGCGATGAAGCGTTGCAGTTGGCCCACGCGAACACCCGGTGGCCCTTCGAAGCAGACATGGGGTTTGAGTGGTGGCTGTGGCAGCACCAGCCGTTCGTGTTCGCGGTGTGGGCCGTGCGGCGTGATGCAGACAGCGCGATCAAGCGCGAGCTGGAAACCGCGGTGACGCGCTCACTGGGGCAGAACCAGAAGAAGTTCGGTGAAATTTCGCAGGACGCGTCGGCCAGGCTCAACATCCCGGCGCCGAAGCTGGAAGCGTACCTGAAGAACTTCGTGTACCGGCTCAGCGCTCCCGAGGAAGAAGCCATCAAGACATTCAGGAAGCTGGTGGATGAGCATCATCTGCTCTGAGTCCCTCGAAGAGAAGGTCCTTTCCAGCAAGCGGCTGACCCGCGAGGAAGGGCTGTGGCTGTGGCAGCGCGGCGACCTGCTCGAGCTGGCGCAGCTGGCCAACATCCTTCGCTTTCGCCACAACCCTGACCCGATCGTCACGTTCATCATCGATTCCAACCCGAATTACACGAACGTGTGCATCACCGACTGTGTTTTCTGCGCATTCTACCGCAAGCCTGGCAGCAAGGACGGCTATGTCCTCACCATCGAGCAGGTCATGGAGAAGATCCAGAAATCGGTGGACCAGGGCGCGACGACCGTCTTGCTGCAGGGCGGCCATAACCCGGAGATTCCGCTGGAGTACTACGTGTCGCTGGTACGCCAAACCCGCAAGCGGTTCCCGCAGGTGACCCCGCACTTCTTCACCGCGTCTGAAGTCACACAGATGGCCAGCGTCTCAGGGCTGTCCGTCCGCGAGGTGCTGCAGCAGCTCAAGGACGCAGGCCAAGTGTCGCTGCCTGGAGGAGGGGCCGAGATCCTCTCAGACCGCATCCGCCGGCGGCTGGCCACCAAGAAGGGTCCGGCTGAGGCATGGCTTTCGGTCCATCGCACTGCGCACGAGTTGGGATTTAAGTCTACAGCCACCATGATGTTCGGCCACATTGAAGAGGATGAGGACATCCTCGAGCATCTCGATCATATCCGAGACCTGCAGGATCAGACTGGCGGGTTCACCGCGTTTATCCCGTGGAGCTTCAAGCCGGGGAATACGCCGCTCATCAAGGCGATCAAGCAGCACGCCGGACCCACCCAGTACCTGCGCATGCTGGCCTTCTCCCGCATCTACTTGGACAACTTCCAGCATGTGCAGGCGTCGTGGTTCTCCGAGGGGAAGAAGACCGGCCAGATCGCGCTGAAGTTCGGCGCGGACGACTTCGGCGGCACCCTGTTCGAGGAGAACGTCCACGCGGCGACCGGCCACATCAACAAGACCGTCGTGGAGGAGACCATCACGCTGATCCACGAGTCAGGCTTCTCCGCGGCCCAGCGCACTACGTTGTATGACATCCTCCGCCGGTACGAGCTGCCCACGGTCGCGGTGGCATGATTGACGTCTGCCCACCGGGGGCGAAGGGCGGGTGGGCCGCGGTGCCGCGTCCGGCCCTGGGGACGTTTCTGCGCCCATTGCATGAGGCCAGGCGCAGAAATGTCCCCGCTTGTACAGAAGATGCGCTGCATGTTGGGGCCGCGGGTCCTGTCGCGGGGCCGCCCCACACGCCGGTGCTCACTTACCGGGCCGCTGTACAGCGGCCGGGGCCTGTGGGCCCCGCCGGTAAGCTCCGCGCCGGCGTGGGGGCTAGGCCCCGCGCCACCCGCGGCCTAGCGGTCGGAGAGGAATCTTGCTGGCCGGCGGGTGCGCGGAGCGAATGCGGTGCCAGGACCCGCCCTAGCGGGGCATTGCATCAAATGGCGGCGGGCGTCGTCGCCCGGCGGGCCTACGCGTCATGATCCTCGACTGGGCTAGCCTCGTCCGGCGCTCCTTAAGCGGGGAAGGCATCACTCGCGACGAGGGCCGCGCGATATTGAGCCTGCCCGACGAGCATCTGCTGGACGCGCTGCAGGCGGCTTTCGAGGTCCGCAAGGTCCGGTGGGGCAAGCGCGTGAAAGTGTGCGTCCTCCAGAACGCGCGCTCAGGCCTGTGCCAGGAAGACTGCCACTACTGCTCGCAGTCCTCTGTTTCCACCGCGAAGATTGATAAATATCCGCTGCTGTCGCAGGAGCAGCTCTTCGATGGGGCGCGCCGCGCATCTGAAGCCGGGGCCAAGCGGTACTGCATGGTCACCAGCGGCCGCAGCCCATCCGATGAAGACATCAGCCATTTCTGCGAGGCGGCCCGCGCGATCAAAGCCCAGCATCAGGTCGAGTTATGCCTCTCGGTGGGCATCCTCTCCGAGGAGCAGGCACGGAAGTTGAAAGACGCCGGCATCGGTTGGATCAACCACAACCTGAACACCAGCGAGCGGTTCCACCCGGAGATCTGCACGACACACACGTATCAGGACCGGATCAACACGGTCCGCAACGTGCGCAAGGCAGGCATGATGACGTGCAGCGGCGGCATCATCGGCATGGGGGAAAACGACGAGGACATCTTAGACCTGGCGTTCGCGTGTCGCGAGCAGCGGATGGACTCGATCCCGGTCAACTTCCTGCACCCGATCAAGGGCACGCCGTTTGCAGCGCAGAACATGACGCCGCCGGTCAAGTGCCTGAAGGTGCTGTGCCTGTTCCGCTTCCTGAACCCGACCAGCGAGATCCGCGCAGCCGGCGGGCGCGAGGTGAACCTGCGCTCGCTGCAGCCGCTGGCCCTGTATCCTGCCAACTCGATCTTCGTTGAAGGCTACCTCACCACGCCTGGCCAGCAGGCCCAGGAGGCGCACCGGATGATCCAAGACATGGGATTTGAAATCGAATCTTCCGACGTCGTGACGCAGCCGGCCTGATGGCAAACCGCTGGATCGTGACGGCGCTGGGGCAGGACAAGCCTGGGATCGTGGCCGGCGTGACCGAGGTGCTGTACAAGCTGGGCTGCAACCTGGAAGACTCGGCCATGACGAGGCTTGAGAGCGAGTTTGCAATCATGCTGATCTTCTCAGCGCCACTGAAGATCACCGAAGCCAGGCTCGCCCAGGCATTCGCGCCGGCCGGCAAGAAGCTCAAGCTTGCCATCCACATCAAGCCGCTGACCTCCAAGGAATCCGCTGCGCCCAAGAAGGCCGGTGTGCCGTTCGTGATCTCGGTCTACGGCGCAGACCGGGCCGGCATCGTGTTCCAGGTCGCTCAGTCGCTGGCCAAGGCCAAGATCAACATCACCGACGTGCACACCCACCGCTCGGCATCCGCCGGCCCGTCGCTGTACGCGATGCTGCTCGAGGTCGAGGCGCCCCCTAAGTCTACCGAGCAGGGGCTGACCGCCCACCTGGCCCCGCTCGCCAAGAAGCTCGGTGTTGAGCTGAGCGTCCGCCCGTCCGAAGCGGCTGTCCTCTAAGCCGGCGCCATGGCGCTGGCCATCCGCAAGTTCCCAGACCCGATCCTCAAGCGCCCAACCCGTCTCATCGAACGACTGGACGCACCTCTTGCCAAGCTGATTGAGCAGATGGTGGCCACCATGCGCGCGCAGAACCGGTGCGTGGGTTTGGCTGCGCCGCAGGTAGGTTCTGATTTGCGCCTGGCGGTCATGGATTCCTCAGCCAACCCCAAGGCGCCGCCTGGCCACGGCCTGCTGGTCTTGGTCAATCCTCAGATCATCGAGGTTGAGGGCGCGTCCATTCAGCGGGAAGGCTGCCTCTCGATCCCTGATTTCACCGGCAACGTGAAACGGGCCACGAAAGTGCGCGTGCGGGCGGCGGATGAGTTCGGCAGCATGCGGGAGCTGTGGCTGGATGGCTTCGAGGCCATCATCGCCCAGCACGAGGTAGATCATCTGGACGGGAAGCTGTTCCTCGACCGGGCGGGAAGCTGGGGAACGGACGTATTTAAGCGGAAGAACTACTAGTCCCCAGGCTCGATGATCTCAAGCTGCGGGATGGCGGGGATCAGTTTGGCCGCATAGGCGCGAGTGAACAGCTCTTTCAGCGCCTGACGGCACGGATCAGACAGGCGCACTGTTTCCTCGTTCACATACATCCGCACGAACTTCTTCGACCGTTCCACGTCCGTGCCCCGGCCGTACTGCATCGCGTACGCCAGCGCCTCCTGCTCGTGCGCCAGCCCGTACTTGATGCTGTCCGAGAACAGCGTTGTGATCTGCTCGGCCAACTCCCGCCCCAGCGAAGACTTCACGACGTTCAGCCCGAGCGGCAGCGGCAATCCGCTGGTCTGCGCATGCCACCATTGGCCCAAATCCAGCGCCGGCACGAACCCGGCGTCTTTGTAGGTCAACTGCCACTCATGGATCACGAGCCCGGCGTCAGCCTTGCCATCCAGCACCGCCTGCGGGATCTTCGAGAACTCCATCACGACTGGCTCAAATGTCGGCAGGGCGAGGCGCAGCAGCAGGTACGCGGTCGTCTGCAAGCCAGGCACTGCGATACGTTTGCCTGAAAGCTGCTCGATCTTTGTTGGCGTCCTGGTGATCACGAGCGGGCCGTAGTTTAAGCCTACGCTTGAGCCGACCGACACGATCCAGTACCGGTCAGAGAGCTCAGGGTAGGCAGCCGCCGAGATCGCGGTCATGTCCAAATCCGCCGTGCGGGCGCGCTTGTTCAGCGCCTGGATGTCCTCGATCACGTGTTTGACGGTGAGGCCGCGCAACGGGACCAGGCCCTTCGCGATCGCGTAGAACATGAACGCGTCGTCCATGTCCGGCGTGTGGCCGATGGAGACTGTACGCGCCACGGTCTTGGCGATGGCCATCAGCCCCACTCCTCGAAGTGCAGCTTCGCCTTCGGCACGCCGAGCGCCTCCAGGTCGGTCATCACGGCCTTGATGACCACGTCCCAGCCGCACAGGTACATCTCCTTGTTCGACCAGTCTTTGATGTGCTTCTTGAACAGCTCCTGCACGTGGCCGGTCTCGCCGCGCCACTCTTTTGGCCGGCTGATGCACGGGATGTAGTGGAAGTTATGGCGCAGGCCGGCCAGCTGCCGGAACTCGGACTCGTACAGGATCGCGTGCTCGTACCGGGTGCCGAAGAGCAGCCAGATGTCGCGCTTGAAGTTGATGTGGAACAGATGGCGGATCATGGACCGCAACGGCGCGACCCCGGTGCCGGTGGCCACGAAGACCGGATCGTACTCCATCGGCTCGATCAGCGTGAACTTGCCGTGCGGGCCGGAGAGCGACAGCGTCTCGCCGCCTTTGAGCTTCCAGAAGAAGTTCGAGGCGATGCCGGCTTCGACGTGCTGGATGCACAGCTCCAGGTACCCCTTGTCGTACGGCGGGGAAGCGATCGAGTAGGCGCGCTTGACCACTTGGCCGTCTTTGGGGACGTTGACGATGAAGAACTGGCCAGGCTGGAAATCCACGGCAGCCGGCTCTTGGAGCTTGAGCCGGAAGCTGCGGACGTTATACGAAAGGACGTCCACTTTCTCGACGACGACGCGGACTGGAACCGGTGGCATGGTTGGGTGATGAAAAGATATTCTAGCATATCAGCACGACCGGGGTCTGACCCCAAAGCGGCAGTCTCCCGATTGGGGTCTGACCCCGGACGGGAAGGTTGACCCCCAGGCGCGGCTCTGTTAGGGTACGGGCAACATGGCGGCCGCCGTCTCCCCACGGCTCCGCGCGTTCCAGCGCCGCCTCTTGGCATGGTACTTCCGGCATCAGCGCAAGCTGCCCTGGCGTAAGACGCGCGACCCGTACAAGATCCTGGTCTCCGAGGTCATGCTCCAGCAGACCCAGGTGGACCGGGTGAGACCGAAGTACCTGCAGTTCCTGGCCAAGTATCCGACGCTCCAGCATCTGGCGAAGGCTGAAACGCGGCCGCTGCGGCGCCTGTGGTACCCGCTTGGATACAACATCCGTCCGATGCGGCTGCGCGCGATCGCCAGGCAGGCGGTGCGCGAGCATGGTGGCAAGATCCCGGACACGTACGATGGGCTGATCGCAATGGATGGCATCGGCCGATACACCGCCGGGGCGGTGCTCAGTTTCGCGTACGAGCAAGACGCGCCGATTGTGGACACGAACGTGGCGCGCTTGCTGAGCCGGTATTTCGGCGTGCGCGGCGATCTCAAGAAAGGGCCGGCGCAGCGGCGGCTGTGGACGCTGGCCGAGGCGGTCATCCCGAAAGGCCGCGGCTATGATATCAATCAAGGCATGATGGATTTCGGCGCCACCGTGTGCACCGCGCGCGCCCCGAAGTGCCTGGCATGCCCGCTGTCTGCGCATTGCGCCACGCTGCTATCAAAGACATCTCATGCCTGTCCGGCCCAAGCGAATCCACGTCGCCTTCGCCGTCGTTAAGCGGCGCGGGAAGTTCCTGATCTGCCAGCGCCCGGCCGGCACCCATTTGGCCGGCTACTGGGAGTTTCCCGGCGGCAAGCGGGAGCCAGGCGAGACCTGGGTCGCGTGCCTGCGGCGGGAAATCAGGGAAGAGTTAGGAGTCGGATTGCTCAGGGTCAGGTTATGGACCAGCCTGTCGCACCGATACCCAGGCAAGCACATCCAATTCAAAGTGTTCCGATGCGGCTTGCGTGGAACACCCAAGCCATTGCAGGCAAAACAGTTACGCTGGGTCGAAGCGGCACGCCTGCCGCGGTATAAATTCCCGCCGGCAGATGCCGGTCTGATCAGCCGGCTGACTTGTTCGCCCAAGCGGGCGATGCTATAATTAATGGAACTATAAAGGAGATTCCATGATCACGTTGACCACGACAGCGGCTGAAGAGATCAAGAAGCTTATCGAGAAAGAGCAGAAGCCGAACATGGGTGTGCGCATCGGCGTCAAGGGTGGCGGCTGCTCCGGCATGAGCTACACCATGGGCTTGGATGAGGTCACGCCGAAACAGTACGACCAGATCTTCGAGCAGCACGGCGTGAAAGTCATCATCGACGCCAAAAGTCATCTGTACCTCGATGGCATGACCATCGAGTTCAAGAACGAGATGATGGGCGGCGGGTTCGAGTTCCAGAACCCCAATGCTAAGAAGTCCTGCGGCTGCGGCCACTCCTTCACCGCGTAAGTGAGTCCGGCCGCCTTCCGGTTACGCAGCGCTCCGTCCGCTTCGGACGGGGCGCTTTTTTTGCGTCTTAGAGGCCTGATGGTTCCGACATCCTGGCGCGGGTGATGGCGTTCGAGCTGGTGTTCTTCGACCTGGGCGGGGTCGTAGTGGACGTGGAGTCAGACCGCATGGTGCACCAGATTTCCGCGGTGCTGGGCCGCCCGTTCGAAGAGGTCCAGGCCGCGGTGTACGATACGACCCTCCTCCTGCCGTTCGAGCTCGGGAAGATCACGCCGCACGACTACTACCGCGGCCTGATGGGCCGCCTGCAGCTGCCCTGGACGTACGAGCAGTTCGTGCGGGCATGGACCGGCATCTTCACCGAGAACCACGAGGTGACCGGGCTGCTCCAGCAGTTGCGCAAGCGGCACCGGCTCATCGCGCTCAGCAACACGAACACCCTCCACCTCGAATACATCCGCGCGAACTTCCCGTCGCTGTCCGTGTTCGAACACTGGATCGGCTCCTGCGACATCGGGCTGCGCAAACCCGACCCGAAGATCTACATCCATGCGCTCGAGCATGCCGGCGTGCGGCCCTCGGCCGTGGTGTACGTGGATGACCGGCCGGAGATGGTGGAGGCCGGCCGGGGGGCCGGGATCACCGCGATCCGGTTCCTCGATGCCGTGCAGCTGCGGGAAGATCTGCGGGCGTCAGGCCTGGATATCTAGCGCTGCGGATTATCGGCGAGCTGACAGCCAGTACAGCGGCAGCCCCACGGCCAGGAACGCAAAGCCGAACAGGGCCTCTTTCGGCTCCTTGATCCACACGTTGGCGATGAACCCGGCGATCGTCAGGCAAAAGATGAGCGGCGTGACCGGGTAACCCCACGTGCGGTACGGCCGGGCCCGCTGCGGTTCGCGGCGGCGCAACACGAAGACCGCCACGACAGCCATCATGAAAAACAGCGAGATCACGACCGTCGAGTAGGTCATGATCTGGTCAAGCGTCTTGGTGAACACGAGCACGGCCGCGATGGCTGCATTGACCCACAGGGCCCGGGCCGGGGTGTGGAACCTGGCGTCCACCATGCCCAGCTTGGCCAGCGCCGGGAAGTCCCGTCCCATCGCGAAGAGAATGCGCCCGCCGGTCAGGATATACCCGTTCAGCGCGCCGAAGGCTGAGCAGGTAATGAACCCCGCCATCACCACAGCCCCGCGCGCGCCAAGCACGTCCTGCGCGACCCAGGCGGCCACCAGCGGCGTCTTGGGCAGCGACTCTACCGGCACGAACAGCAGGTAGCTCCAGTTTACGAGCATGTACAGGACGGTCGTGAGCAGGACGCCCTGCACGATGGCCTGTGGGACGTTGCGGGTGGGTTCGCGAACCTCTTCCGCTACATACGCTGCTTCGGTCCACCCCCCGTACGTCCACAAGACGAACACGAAGGCCAGCGCAAGCGACGGCGCATCTACCGGCGCGCTCAGCGTCCAGGCCGGCTGCACCGTGTTCCTTGCAAGCCATGCCCAGGCGCCGGCCGCGATAAGGCCCAGGAGCGCGGCGATCTTGACTACCGTGAAGCTGTTCTGCACCAGCGTGCCCCACCGCAGGCCGATGACGTTCACCGCCGTCAGCGCCACGATGGCGCCTGCCGCGGTCAAGCGCAGCGTCAGGTCGTCGTAGGGCAGGATCTTGCGGAAGTATTCGGCGAACACGAAGCCCAAGATCGCGATCGTGCCGGTGCGCTCGATGAAGAGCTTGGTCCAGCCGAACAAGAAGGCCCAGAACCGCCCGTACACTTCCCGGATGTACACGTAGTCGCCGCCGCTGGCCGGGAACATCGAGGACAGCTCGGCGTAGCACAGCGCTCCGCACAGTGAGACCACGCCGCCCGCGGCCCAGAGTGCTAGGATCCACGCCGGGGAAGGGACCTGCCCGGCGATCGCGCTGGCGGTGCGGAAGATGCCGACCCCCACGATGCAGCCGATGACCAGCATCGTGGCGTCGAAGAGCGACAGGGTGCGAGCAAGAGACGCGCTTTTCATCAGTCACGCCCTTCGTAGTGCCAGTGCCACGGTTCAAAGGACGTGTTCAGCGCGTTGCCTCGCGGGTACGACAGGACGAAGCCGAACTCGCGCGCATGTGCCTGAAGCCAGGTGTATTCAGGCAGCGCTTCAAACGCCTCTGGGTCGCCGTCGCCATCGACGCCCTCCAGGCTCACGAAGTCGATGGCTTGCCGCGGCGGGTAGCCATGCTCGCTGTGTCCAGGCAGGGCGACGAATCTATTCGTCTCGGTGATGGAGCGGCCATGCTTGGGCATGTAGAAGAGGAACAGGTACAACTGGTACGCTGGCGCCCGGTAGCCTGAGTCCACCATGAGTTCACGGCCGATGGCCGCCCGCATGGCGGCCATCATGCGGCGGTACGCCTCGAGCACCGGCCGGGGCAGATACTGGGGCGGCAGCGTTTCCGGCTGGCCCTGGCGCGTGATCTGCTGGAGGCCGACCGGTTCCAAGTCTGCCGGCGGCGCTTCGCCGAAATAGTGGCTGGTTGCACCCAGGTCCGCAGCCTTCAATTGCCTGAACAGGTCAAGGAACTTCCGTTGGGGGATCGACAACGGCGCGTACAGCGCCTCCCAGCTCATGATGATGGCTGAGCCGTCCGCCTTCTTGGCGGCGATCACCGGTTCCAGTGCCTGCATGATCTCGGAAAGGGAGTAGGTGTCGGACGCGTCCAAGCGATCGACGTGTAAGGGGAGGGCGTATGCTGCGCCGGAAAACAAGAACCCGGCGGCCACTGCCAAGGCTGGCAGCAGCCGCCGGGCGGCAGAACCGTGGATCAACGGTGACGACCCTGGACCTGCTCGACGATGCCAGACACCCATGCGCCGGCAATGTCCTTGCAGCCGAGCCCGAAGGCGATGGCCGAGCCGAGGCTGATGCCTGCCAGGATGATCAGGAACACCTCCCCGAAGAAGGGGATGTTGAGCTGCTGTAGGGCGGCGACCGCGGAGAAGATCACCACGATCGTCTGGACCAGCTGCCCAAACAGGTGCGCCTGGAGGATCCCGGCGTTGCTCGCGGCCGTCCTGATCATGGATGACAGGAACGAGGCCGCGAACATGCCCACGATCAGGATGAACAAGGCGGCGATCACGTTCGGCAGGAACACCACGACCGATTGGAACAGCTCGGCCGCGACGGTCAGCTCCAAGGCGTTAAAGACCACCATGATGACGGCCAGCATCACCAGCCAGTAGACGATGACGCCTACCAGTCCGGAGAGCTTGTGCTTGATGCCGCCCTTCGTCAGGGCCGACGAGACCCCGATCTGGTCAGATAGCTTGTCCAAGGTCAACGCCTTGAGCAGCTCCACGACCCCGCGCTCCACCCCTTTGGCAACCAGCCAGCCGATCACGAACAGCGCAATCGCTCCCAGGAGTCTGGGAACGAAGGCTGCAAGCTGGTTCACCAAAGCCTGGACGGGTTGGACAATGTTGCCGTCCACCCAAGTTCCAGTGCCGATGTCCATCGCCACCTCCTGTGGTTGTTGGACTTACGAAGATTATAGGAGCGTCTAGGCGATTATACAAGATTTTTTTAAAGATGGTAGGCAAAGTTCAACTTCGTTAGAATGACTTCTGCATGAACGCGCACGAGAGCCGGCTGGTGAAGTTCCTGTCCAGGCCGGACACCTACCCCCACCCGGTCGGCTTGGTTGATCGGCGTCAGACCCATGTCTCCCACGTTTTTTTGGCCGGCGACTATGCCTATAAACTGAAGAAGCCGGTCAAGTTCCCATTCCTGGACGCCTCTCGGCTGGCGGACCGGAAGCGGTTCTGCCTTCTGGAGCTGTCCTTGAACCGCCGGCTGGCTCCGAGCATCTATCTGGGCATCGTCCCGGTGACCGAACAGGCTGGCCGGCTGGCCCTGAATGGCCGTGGACGTCCGGTCGAGTGGCTGGTCAAGATGCGCCGGCTGCCGGAAGACCGGATGCTGGACCAAGTTCTTGCCGCCAGCAAGGCGACGAAGCGCGATATCGAGCGGCTGGCCGACCGGTTGCTGCCGTTTTTCCGCACAGCTGCCCGTGGCCCTGCGATCCGCCGCTACGGCGAGCCGACCGCGGTGGCTGAGCTGGTCCTCGGCAACCTCCGCGAGTGCGCGCCGTTCCTCGGCAAGCTGTTGGAGGAGCCTGACCGGGCCTTCATCGAAGCAGCGTACAAGCAGTTCCTGGCGCTGCAAGGGCCGGTCCTGGCGCGCCGCGCCAGGGAGGGCCGGATCATCGACGGCCACGGGGACCTGCGGTGCGAGAACATCTGCTTATCCTCTGGGGGTCAGACCTCTTTGGGGTCAGACCCCCAAGTGTACGATTGCGTCGAGTTCCAACCGGCTTTCCGATGCGGGGACGAGGTCAACGACTTGAGCTTCCTGCTCATGGACCTGGAGTTCCGCGGCCGGCATGACCTGGCCAAGGTCTTGGAGCGCCGGTACCGGTCAGCGATGCATGACCCGACGTTCGATGATGTTCTGGCGTTTTACAAGTGCCACCGCAGCCTCGTGCGCGGCAAGGTGCGCGGCTTCGCGTGGCTGCAGCATCCCCGCACGACGGAAGGACGCCGGATCCAGGAGTTGTCCAGGCGCCACTATAAGCTGGCTCGGGGGTACGCGGCCGCGTTCGCGCCGCCGCGCCTGGTCGTGGTGGGCGGAATGATCGGTAGCGGCAAGAGCACCCTGGCGCGCGGCCTGGCTGAGACGCTGGGGGCTGCGTGGGTGCGGACGGATGAGATCCGAGTGAAGGAGTTCGCGCGCTTCCGCCGGCCACGGCAAGGCTTCAGCGGCGGGCTGTACGCTGCGCGGGTCTCAGCGATGGTGTACGCGCGACTGGAAGTCCGAGCCGCAACCTTGCTGCGCCAGGGCCGGACCGTGGTGTGTGATGGGATGTTCGCGAAGGAGCAGGGCCGCCGCCGGCTGCAACAGCTTGCCAAGCGGCTGGGTGCTAGCTTCCACTATATCGAGTGCTGGGTGCCTCAGACGGTCGCGCTACGGCGCATCGGCCGCCGTCTGGCGGCTGGCGCCGACCTCTCCGAAGCCAGGCCTGAGCATTACGCGCGGCTGCGCCAGGGGTATGAGCGTCCGCGCGGCTGGGCCAGGCGAGCGCACACCAGGCTTTCCGATGACCGCCGCCCCGAGGCCACACTGACCGCAGCTGTTGCGGCTCTGCGGCAGGCCTGGACCGGCTAAGCCGTTTCTGCGCTATAATAACTCGAGCATTCCCCGCACGCGTTCAATCCACACGGAGGATCATCATGTCAGCTGTGACTCGGTTGCTCGACCAGTGGCTCGGCATCGAGCCGGTGCTCGCCCATTGCGACGTGCCGTGCGGGATCTACGACCCGCATACGGCGGCCCTCTCGGCCCGTACCGTGCATGCCATGAACACGAAGATCCAGGCGCTTCAGGATCCAGGCGCCGGCGGCGCGAAGCAGGACCAACTGGAACATCGCAACACCCTCATCCGCATGGTGCAGACCAAGGAAGCGCACGCCCAGCTGTGCAAGCAGGAGCTCCTGATCCTCTGGACCGACTATTTCAAGCCGGAGAACGCCGGCCCATTCCCAGACCTGCACGAGACGTTCTGGAAGGCGGCCAAGCTGTGCTCGTACAACAAGCAGCACGTGGACGCGGCCAAGTCGCAGGAGCTGATGGACGCGGTCGCCAAGATCAGCGACATGTTCCACAAGGCTGAGGCAGCCAAGAAGAAGTGAGCCCTATGTTTGGCAAGCTCATGCGGGTGCAGGGCGAGAGCATGCGCCCGGCGTACCGGCCAGGCGATCTGGTCTGGGTCCGTACGCCGCAGGCCGGGTGGACGCCATCAGCGGGTGACATCGTGGCGGCCAGGCCGGCCGCGTTGGCCGGCCGGGCGGTCATCAAGCGCGTGGCCGCTGTTGAGCAGGGCTGCATCGTTTTGGTTGGGGAACATCCGGAGAGCTGCGACTCTCGCCGGTTCGGGCCGGTCGGGAGGCCTGATGTGATCGGGCCGGTCGCGGCCCGTGTCTGGCCACTTACGCGCCGCGCATGAAAAAAATCCTCCTGGTGCTGGCCGCGTTCATCGTGCTGGGCCTTGGCGCGCTGGCGGTGTTCATCGTGACGTTCGATGCTGACCGGTACCGCCCCATGCTCGTCAAGGAGATGGAGCGTGCGCTGGGCAAGGCGGTTGAGCTGCAGCGCATCTCCCTGGCGTGGGACAGCGGCATCGCGGTCCAGTTGCGCGGCCTGGCGTTGTACGAGACGGCACAACCTTCAGGCGAGGCGTTGCTGCGCGTGGACACCGTGAGTGCGGTGCTGCGGATCGTGCCGCTGTTGCAGCGGCGCGTCGAGGTCGAGACTGTTCGCATCAGCCGCCCGCAGGTCCGCATCGTGCGCCTGCCGGATGGGCAATTGAACGTGATGGCGCTGGCCGCCATGGGCGCACCTGCCGCAGCGAAGGGCCACACAGTGCAAGCGCCAAGCGGCCAGTCCTTGAGCTTCGACATTGAGCAGCTCGTGATTGAGCAGGGCACGGTGCGGTACCAGGATGCGGTTGCGCGGCCCCCGGTGGCGCTTGAGCTGCGCCTCGTGGATGCCACGGTGCGCAACATTTCGCTCACCGGGCCGATGGACTTGGAGTTAGACGCGGCACTCGGAGCGCCCCAGCAGAACGTGCACGTCAGCGGACGGTTCACGCCCCCCAGCGCGTCGTTCGAAGGCGCGTTCGAGGACGTCACGCTCCGCGCAGACCAATTAGCGCTTCAGCAGTTGCTGCCCGCGGGCCGGCCGAACGATCCGTCGCTGGGCGGCCACATCAGCGTCTCGCTCTCCGGCCGCGCGGCAAGCCTGGAGCCCTCCCGATTCACCGAGATGCTCAACGGCTCCGGCACGCTGACCGCCCCGGATTTGCGCATTCAGAACCTCAACCTGTTGCGCGCCGTGTTCGAACAATTCTCGATGCTCCCGGGCCTGGCCGACACCCTGCGCCAGCGGCTGCCGCCGGAATACCAGGCGAAGTTTGAGGCGAACGAGACCGTGTTCCGCCCCATCGACCTCTCGACGGCGGTAGAGGGCGGGGTGGCGCGGCTGCCGGAGTTCACCGTCGCGACCGACGTGCTGACGCTGCGCGGCTCCGGGCAGATCTCCCTCACCGGCCGCGTGGATCTGCGGACGGTGGTGCGGATCGACCCCACGATGTCCGAGGCGATCTTTCGGAGCGTGCAGGAGCTGCGACCGCTGGCCACGGCTGAGGGGGAGATCGAGATTCCGGTTGCGATCACCGGCTCGGCCAGCAGCTTGTCGGTGCAGCCGGACATGAACTACATCGCCTCCAAGGTGATCGCCTCCAAAGCGGCGGATCTGATCGGACAGTTGCTGAAGAAGCAATTTGGTGGGGAGGAGCCGGCCGAGCCTGGCGCGGTTACGCCGGAAGGACAGCCGGCGCCATCCGAAGGCGCTGCGGCGCCGCCGCAAGCGGCCGAAGGCGACCTGTTCAACGCGCTGCTGCGGCGTGCGCTGCAGGGGCAAGGACAGGAGCAGCCATCGCCATGAAATTGCCGGCCGGACGCCAGATAGGGGAAGAGCTGAAACTGCCGCTTGAACGGCTTAAGGCGCTCGAAAAATCTGAGCGGGCCACGCGCGGCCCGGACGCCGAAGCCTTGGCCGTGGCTGTCGTGAACCTTGCCTCGGCTGTGGAAATCCTGACGGAATGAGCAAGGCGCAGTGGGGCATTGCCGTCCTGCTTGCGGCGCTGGCAGTGCTTGTGTTTCGAGCGGGCGCTGAGCCGCAGCGGTTGACAGACGACCAGGTGCTGGCAGGCCGATTCACGGCCGGCCATCGCGTCATGGCGCAACAGCGCAATCATCTGCAGGCGCTGCTGGACGCGTTTCTGACCGGAGACAGCGAGGGCATCGGCGCGCACTCTGAAGCCGTGGCGAAGGACATGACGAACGTGGCGCGGATGTTCCCGCCGGGTGACCCGGAGCAAGCGAGCGGGAGCTGGCGGGCGATGGCAGAGATCGTGGAACAATCCAGGCAGATGGCCGCCGCTGCGAAGGCCGGCGACTACCGGATGGCGTACACCAGCTACGCGAATCTCACCGCGCGCTGCATTGAATGCCACCAGCTGCGCCGAAGTTTGGGCGCGTTCCCCAAGCCAGCGGCGTCAGGCAATGGGAAGGCGAAGGATGCCCCTTAGCCGTTCTTGCGCTGGAACACCTTCATGAAGTCGATCAGCGCCTGCACGCCATCGACCGGCAGAGCGTTGTAGATCGAGGCCCGCAACCCGCCAACCGATCGGTGGCCCTTCAGTTCAGTCATCCCGGCCGCCGCCGCGTCCTTCACGAACTGCTTCTCGAGCGTCTCGTCGCCGCTCTTGATGCGGAAGATGACGTTCATGCGCGAGCGGTCCGCCGGCTCGACCGGGCCATGGTAGAACCCGCCGCTGGCATCGATCGCGCCGTAGAGCGCGGCGGCCTTCTGCTCGTTGCGCTGCTCGATCGCCTTGAGCCCACCCTCCGCCTCGATCCAGTCCATCACCAGGCCCACGACGTAGATGGCGAACGTCGGCGGCGTGTTGTACAGCGAGTTGTTCTCGAGGTGGGTCTTGTAGCGCAGGATGGTCGGCACCGTCGCACCGGCTCGCTCGGCCAAGTCCTTGCGGATGATGACGACCGTAACACCGGCCGGGCCGATGTTCTTCTGCGCGCCGGCGAAGATGAGGCCGAACTTCGAGACGTCGATGGCGCGGGAGGCGATGTCCGAGGACATGTCGGCGACCAGCGGCACGGCCCCGGTGTCGGGGAAGCCTCGCCACTGCGTCCCGAAGATGGTGTTGTTGGAGCACAGATGCACGTACGACGCGTTGGGATCGAACCGGATCTCCTCGCGACGGGGCAGCCGGCGGAACTTCTCACCCTCGGTCGATCCGGCCAGCCGGTACGGCGCGAGCTTCTCCAGCTCTTCGATGGCTTTCTTGGTCCACGCCCCGGTGTGCAGCACGTCGACCGGTTTGCCTGCTTGGGAGAGGTTCATCGGGACCATCGCGAACTGGAGGCTGGCGCCGCCCTGCAGGAAGAGGATAGCGTGCGAATCCGGCACGCCGAGCTGTGTCTTGAGGCCGGCCTGGGCGTGCGCTAGAATGGCTTCGAATTCCTTGGACCGGTGGCTCATCTCCAGCACAGACATGCCGCTGCCACGGAAGTTGAGCAATTCTTCGCGGGCGCGCTCAAGGACCGGCACAGGCAGGACGGCCGGGCCTGGGCTGAAGTTGATGACACGGTCTGACGTTGTGGGCATAGGCTCCTCTCCGGTGAACAGGCAGGTTTTTTGGAATGCAACCCGCACACCTTAGCACACGCATACGGCGCTTTCCAGCATGAACCTCTCCCGATTCGCCCGGTACCGTAAGGCGCGGTTCCTCGCGGTGCTGCTTATCGTGCCAGCGCTGTTTCTGCGGACGTCCATCCACGAAGGCAGCCTGCGCCTCGGCATCGCGCTGGTCGTGCTCGGCGAGCTGATCCGCCTCTGGGCCAACGGGTACGTCGGGTCGGTAAAGGTGAATCAGACCCAGCAGTGGCGCCGGGACGCGAGGGTCGGCATGCTCGTCACCGGCGGGCCGTACGCGTTTGTCCGGAACCCCCTGTATTTCGGGTCATTCGTCATGACGGCCGGGCTGTGCACGATCGTCGGGCAGCCGGTCCTCGCCGCCGTGGCGCTGACCGTGTTTTTGGCCGTGTACTCCGGCAAGATCCAGGAAGAGGAGCGGACGCTGTCCGAGGAGTGCCGGGAGGCGTTCGAGCGCTACAGCGCATCGGTGCCCAGGTTGTTTCCGCGCTTCCGGCGTTACGCCCACCGGAGCGGCCGCTGGAGCATGGCTGGTATCTGGGCCAGCCGGGAGTGGAAGACGTGCGCGTGGGTCACGGTCACGGTGATCCTCTTGTACTTCCACGAAGAAATCGTGCAGGAGCATGAGTCCTTGCTCGGTCAGCACGCGACCCAGCGCATGATCCTCGTCGCGATCGCCGTCGCTCTGGTGGCATTCGATGCTGGCATGGAGTTCGTGCGAAGGCGCCGCCCGGCCCAACCGTCTTGAAGCGTGTTCCGCCGACCCAGCGGGCGACTTGACCTTAGTGCAGACTTAAGGTAGGCTAACAGGGTAACAAGACCCGCGCGTTTCCACACCACCGAACCCTCGACCTCATGGCAGACATCAGCGTTATCACCACGGCCAACAACGGCGGCTGGATGTGCATCGTCCAGGTCACCGAGCCCAACGGGCAGACCAGGCATTCGGTCTCCGTCTCCCGGGCGCATTACCAGCAGCTGACGGACGGCAAAGAGACGACGCCGGACCTGCTGGTGAAGCGGTCCTTTGAATTCCTCCTTGAGCGCGAGTCCAAGAACCTCATCCTGCGGCAGTTCGAGTTGCCGGTCATCTCCCGCTTTTTCCCCGAGTACGTCGCAGAGATCAAGAAACGGCTGTAGTCCCCGCCGCCACGCTCGTCTACGAATAACCCTCCATGGCGCGCGCCCGCCACCGTCGCAGCTTGACGTACGCGCTCGATGCGCAGCGCCGCTTAGTCATCACGGATGGCGGCCTGCGCCGGCCCGGGCTCTCGCCGGTGCAAGTCCTGGCAGGCCGGGTGACGACGGATGCCGGCAACCGGGTTGTCTACGAGCTGGAACGGCCGGTGGACGGCCTGCCCTCGCGCTTTGTCTTCGAGGGGGCATGGCGCCTGACGCCGCAGCAGACGGTCGAGTTCACCGGCCGGCGGACTGACGGCCCGCGCGGCGCCTTCATGCTCTCCGGGTCAGTGTCCCGCGCTGAAAGCCGCGCGCTCGCCGTGTCGGTTGCTGGCCGCGGCACCTCTGGCGCGACCCTGACGCTCTCCGGCCAGTGGCGCGTGGATGCGCGTAACCGGCTGACATTCCTGGTCGACCGTGGCGGGCGAACCGACCGGCTGACGTTGCGCGGCGGCTGGCACGTCGGCCCTGACCATGCACTCGCGTACCAGTATCGCCAGGCGCTGGAAGGCCGGCGCGGGATCAGCGTGCGCACCGTGCGGTTTGCCGGCGCCTGGTCGCTCGGCAGGGTTGGCCGATTGCGGTACTCGCTCGAAGGCTCGGATGATGCCGCGCTTGAGCTGCGGGGCAGCTTGGCACCTGCGCGGATGGACGCGTCCGAGCGTGCCGTGGGCTTCCGGCTCGGAGGCGCGGTGTCGCGCTCGCCTGGCCAGCCGCCGCGCTTGATGCTGACCGGCCAATGGCGCGTGCAGCCGGATCGCAGCATCACCTTCGAGATTCCGGCTGCCGGCGGACGGCGCGGCACGTTGCGGTTTGCCGCCGCGGCGGTAACGCGTGCCGGGCAACGGCTGGAGGTGGACCTGGCGGCGCCGCGCGGCGAGCGGATCGGCGTGGCGGTCCGGTTCACCACGCGCGCCTTCCGCGACGGACGCTTTTTTCTCCAGGCCAGCCGGGCCGGACGCGACACCGCGGTTCTTGGCGGGGTCCAAGTGGATTTCTGATGCTCTTTCCCGTGTCGCCGGCCAAGCAGCAGGAGCTTGCACAGCTCATGGCCAAGCTCGGCGTGCGGGAGTCAGACCTTGAAGAAACGTTCACGCGCTCCGGCGGCCCGGGCGGGCAGAATGTGAACAAGGTCGAGACGTGCGTTATCTTGCGCCACCGGCCGAGCGGGATGGAAGTCCGGTGCCAGCAGGAGCGGTCGCAGGCCATGAACCGTTTTTTGGCGCGGCGCATTCTCTTGCGACGGCTGGAAGCCGAACGGCTCGGGCGGGAAAGCGCGCTCGCCACGCGCATCGCCAAGCTCCGCGCGCGCAAGCGCCGCCGGTCCAAGCGCGGGCAGGAACAGATGCTGCGCGGCAAGAAGCTGCGCGGGCGGCGCAAGGCGCTGCGGCAGGGCCCTGGCGCATCTGACCTGGAGTAATGCGCTTCAGTCGGTTACAATACTAACTTCTCCACAGGAGGTTTCACATGCGGTTGATGAGCACGTTGCTGGGCGCGGCGCTGGGGCTGTCGGTCATCTCCTCGGCGTGCGGCGCGGCACCCACTGAGCAGGGAGCGACCATGGCGAGCCGGCCGAAAGCTGTCATCGACACCACGATGGGCAAGATTGTGATCGAGCTGTACGCAGACAAGGCGCCAAAGACCGTGGCCAACTTCGTGACCCTGGCCAAGAAGGGTTTCTACAACGGCATCATCTTCCACCGCGTCATCCCAGGCTTCATGGTGCAGACCGGCGATCCGACCGGCACCGGCACCGGCGGCCCTGGCTACCAATTTGCGGATGAGATCGCGCCGGATTTGAAGCATGACACCGCCGGCATGCTGTCGATGGCCAATGCCGGGCCGAACACCAACGGCAGCCAGTTCTTCATCACCCTGGCGGCCACGCACTGGCTCGACGGCAAGCACGCCATCTTCGGCAAGGTGATCGAGGGTCAGGACGTCGTTGATCGGATCGCCGGCGTTGAGCGCAACGCGTCGGATAAGCCGCTCAAGGACGTGGCCATGACCCAGGTCACGATCCAAGAGTAACCTCGCCGGCATCTCGCGGCGGCGGGGCGATAAGCCTCGCACCCTCTCCGGACCCCAAATGAACAACGAACACTTGCGGAATATCGCCATCATCGCGCACGTTGACCACGGCAAGACCACGCTGGTCGACGCGATGCTGCGCCACACCAAGACCGTCATCAAGCACGGCCCCGAGGGCGGCAACTTGATCATGGACTCGATGGACTTAGAGCGCGAGAAGGGCATCACGATCAAGGCCAAGAACGCGAGCCTGATCTACGGCGACCACAAGATCAATCTGGTGGACACGCCCGGCCATGCCGACTTCGGCGGCGAGGTCGAGCGCACGCTGCGCATGGTCGACGGCGCGCTGCTGCTGGTGGATGCCAAGGAAGGCCCGATGCCGCAGACCAAGTTCGTCCTGCGCAAGGCAATCGCACTCGGCCTGCCGCTCATCGTGGTCATCAACAAGATCGACCGGCCGGACGCGCGCGTGGACGAGGTGGTCAACAAGACCTTTGACCTGTTCGTCGAGCTGAACGCCTCCTCCAAGCAGCTGGATTTCCCGATCGTGTTCACCTCGGCGGTCAACCGCACCGCCACGCTGGACATGGCCAAGCCAGGCACGGACGTGTCCCCGCTGTTCGACACGATCGTGAAGACGATCCCGCCGCCGGATGTGACGCCGGACGCGCCGGTCCAACTGCTCGTGCTGGCCCTGGCGTACGACCCGTTCAAGGGCAAGATGGGCATCGGCAAGATCCAGGCCGGATCGCTGCGGCGAGCGCAGTCGCTGATGCGCATCGCGCACGACGGCACGCGGCAGACCGGCAACGCGATGGCGCTGCTCTCCTACAAGGGCCTGGAGCGGGTGGAAATCGAGTCTGCGGACTGCGGCGACATCGTGGCCGTGGCCGGATTCGCCGAGATCGGCATCGGGGACACGATCACGGATCCGGCGCGGCCCACGCCGCTGCCGGCGATGGTGATCGAAGAGCCGACGCTGCGCATGACCTTCGCGGTCAACAAGAGCCCGTTCGCCGGCCGGGAAGGCAAGTACGTGACCTCCCGCATGCTCCGCGACCGGCTAATGAAAGAGCTGGAGACCAACGTGGCGTTGCGCGTGACCGAGACCGACAGCCCGGACACCTTCCTCGTGGCCGGCCGCGGCGAGCTGCACCTGGCGGTCCTGATCGAGACCATGCGCCGCGAGGGCTACGAGCTCGAGGTGTCGCAGCCTGAAGTCGTGTACAAGGACGTCGAGGGCGAGAAGATGGAGCCGTACGAGTTCCTCTCCATCGACGTGCCGGCCAACTATCAGGGCACCGTCATCGATGAACTGGGCCGGCGCCGGGCCGAGCTGCAGGAGATGGCCCAGACACCCACCGCCGAGCTGCACATGGAGTACCTGATCACGACGCGCGGGCTGCTCGGCCTGAAGAGCGCTCTGATGAAGCGCACGCGCGGCACCGCGATCGTCCACCATGTCTTCGACGCGTACGAGCCTGTCGTCTCGGACCTGCCGCCGCAGGAGCCGCACGGATCGCTCGTCTCGATGGAAGACGGCGCGAGCACCGGCTACGCCCTCATGAACGCCCAGGAGCGCGGGGAGATGTTCATCGGCCCCGGGGTCCCGGTGTACGTGGGCATGGTCATCGGGCAGGCGAGCCGGGACCGGGACGTCGAGTTGAACATCTGCAAGCAGAAGAAGCTGACGAACGTCCGCTCCAAAGGGGAAGAGACGACCGACGCGGTGGTGCCTCCGCGCGAGATGACGCTGGAGCTCTCCTTGGAGTACATCGGGCCGGACGAGCTGTTGGAAGTGACCCCGAAGTCGCTGCGCATCCGCAAGCGCGTCGCCGACGCCAAGCTGCGCATCCGCGCCGCGCGCGAAGGCCCCTCCACCGAATAATCCTCAGCCCGCTGGGCCAGGGGACGTTTCCCGTCGCCGGGGACGTTTCCCGCCGGCTGGCTATCCCACAGTGGCCGGCGGAAATGTCCCCGCTTGTGTGGGCCGCGGGTCCTGTCGCAGGGCCGCCCCACTCGCCCGTCCTCGCCGGCGGGCGGCGCCGTGGAAGATCACCCGATAGTCCCCCCATCCCCCGCAGACCGGCCCCTACCCGAACGCTACGGGCCGGCCGGCGGCGGCACACGCGGCTCCCGCCCGTGCCGATCACGCACCACGAGCGCCTGCCCGGCGGGCCCACCGATTAAGTCGGTATGACGCTATAATAAGTTGTTCAAGGGGACGTTTCCCGCCGTCGGGGACATTTCCTGCCGCCGGGGACGTTTCCCGCCGGCCGGCGATTTAGCTTAGCCGGCGGAAATGTCCCCGCTTGGAGGAATGATAGCTTGAGAAGTGTCCCCATGAGAAACGTCCCCGCTGTTACGCAGAAGTTTGAGCGATCAGCGTGATACCCCGAGGCTCATACGAGATTTAAAGGTCGTTTCTGTTAATCATGCATTATGGCTGCAGCAGGTTCTTAGTGGCAGCATTCACGTGTTTTATAGTAGGCGTGCTGTTCATGTTTCCCTCTTCTCGTACGGACACCATATCGCAGCGATACCGCATGTGGACGGCTATTCTTGCCTTCGCAGTCGGGACTTTTGCCCTGCTATGCTGGCATGTCATGCGGATTCGATATATGCAATGACGTTGTGGAAAATAGGTTCTGATTTTTTGAATGAGTCAGTCCTTTTTCGTTCAAACGCACGGTTGACAGATGAACGAGCGAGAGATGGCACAAAGATGTGTAAGCTCTGGCTTATTACATTGAGGAGAACTCCATGAAGCAGTGGTGGGTGATCATTGGCAACATTTTCCTATTCCTGTTCGTGTTGGCATTCATGTTTGCGTCTCTCTGGCTTGGGATCAACACACCGGAGCGCCAATTACGGGCCGGGCGCTATCAGGGGGCAGCGGCCCGGTATCGGAAAATGATCGAGAAGCTTCCCCCGCCTCTCCAGAACAAACTGGCCGACGGCGTGGTGACGTCAATGCAGCTAGATCTCGAAGACGTCATGTTGTACCACAACTATGGGAAGGCCCTATTATTAAGCGGCAATGCGCAGGGCGCGTTGGAGGCGTATACAAAGTTTCAGGAGCTCACGACGGTGGTTCTCGGCGTCGCGCATTATTCCCGAGGCTCGGCGCTCATCCAGCTTGGCCAATACGCGGGCGCCATGGAGGCGTTTGACGCCGCCATTGCCTTGGCCCCGGATCTGTACGACGCATACCAGAACCGTTGCGCGACGTTTCGGTTGATGGAGCGCTACCAGGACGCGGTGGAGGCATGTCAGGACACAATCCGGCGATATCCCAACGTGGCCAAGAGCCATCTCAGTCTCGGATGGGCGTACGAGCTTTGGGGGCATCCGGATGAGGCGGTCGACGCCTATCTGGAAGCCGTTCGACTGGCCCCGCGCTGGGAGTTTCCCCGCGTTCGGCTCGTGTCTGCGCTGAGGATGATCTACGGATCTGGAGAAGAGGCCGCGGTGGAACGGATTCGGACAAAGAATCCATCTCTCGCCGATGACATTGCGAAGCGGTTCTCCGCCAGCGCTTCACACTCTAACTGAGTAACTTGAGAATTCCGGTGACACCTTACTAATTTATGGCCCGCCGGGCCAGGGGACGTTTCCCGCCGGCCGGCGATTTAGCTTAGCCGGCGGAAATGTCCCCGCTTGGAGGAATGATAGCTTGAGAAGTGTCCCCATGAGAAACGTCCCCGCTGTTATTGAGCGATAAGGAGGTTCGAAATGGACACGGGCAAACCACTTCGTCAGATCAAAAAGGTCTGGAAGAGCATCCCGACGATCGAAGGGGCGGGGGTGCGCCTGAAGCGCGTCTTCGGCTTCCATCAAGTGCCGCAGCTGGATCCGTTTCTGCTGCTGGACTGTTTTCATTCCGACAACCGCGATGACTACGTGAAGGGTTTTCCGTGGCATCCGCACCGCGGGATTGAAACCATCACCTACGTACTCGACGGAGATGTGGAGCATCAGGACAACATGGGCAACAAGGGGATCATTCACTCGGGGGATGCGCAGTGGATGACGGCCGGCAGCGGTATCATTCACCAGGAGATGCCGCAGGGAAGTCCCACAGGCCGGATGTGGGGGTTCCAGTTGTGGGCGAATCTTCCGCGACAGGACAAGATGATGGATCCTCGCTATCGCGAGGTGACCGCCGAGCAGATTCCGGTGGTCAAGACCGCCGACGGGGCGACAGTGCGGATCATTTGCGGGGCGATGGACGACGTGCAAGGGCCGGTCCGAGAGATCGTGACAGATCCGGAGTATCTGGATGTGTCGCTGCCGGCAGGGAAATCGTTCACGCACGCGGTGAAGCCCGGGTACACCGTGTTTGCCTACGTCGTCGAGGGCGAAGGGCACTTCGACTCCGGACAAAACCCGTTCGGCCGCGAGGCAATCGGCGAGAATTATTTCGACATGCAGCCATCATGCGTGTGCAAAGAAGGAGACATCGCGCTCTACGAATCCGCCGGCAACACCGTGGTCGTCACGACCGATAAGAAGCCCATGCGCTTTCTGCTGGTTTCCGGCAAGCCACTCAAGGAGCCGGTGGCTTGGTACGGCCCCATTGTCATGAACACCCAAGAGGAATTGAAGGCCGCGTTTCAGGAATTCCAAGCAGGCACATTCATCAAGGGCGAGACGCTGAACAAGAAGTGATTCGAAGTTCCGCAGGATGACAAACAAGCGAATTCCGGTGACGCCTCGAATTTCGGTGACACCGTACTAATTTATGGCCTGCCGGGGAGCAGGGCGGGTGGCCGCGCGTGCCGCTCCGGCCGTCCCGTTGCGTTCGGGTAGGGGCCGGTTCTGCGGGGGATGGGGGGACTACCGGGTTTTCTTCTCTGGCGCCGCCCGCCGGCCAGGCCGGCGGCGCGCACCGCGGCCCACCCGCCCTGCACAGGCGGCCCTGCGACAGGACCCGCGGCCAACATGTAAAGCGGGGACATTTCTGCGCCTGGCCTCATCCGACGGGCGCAGAAACGTCCCCTGGTCGGCCGGTAGGAAACGTCCCCGGCGGCAGGAAACGTCCCCGTTAGCGAGCCGGCGGGCCTGAGCGTCCGATGGGCCGATGTGCTATCCTAGCGGGACCTAGGAGGCGGTTATGGTGACTGGTTTGTTCTTCGTCGTGCTCGGCGTGCTCGTCCTGCTGTACCCGCACATCCTGGTGTTCATGTGCTCTGGGCTGCTGACGCTCTTCGGTTTAGGCCTGATGATCACCGGCTGGCAGTTCCGCCGCCTGCGCAAGGCTTCGGAGTCCCGCTTCGTCAATTGGATCACCCGCTACTAACCCCGGCATGAGCCAGCGCCGGCGGCGCGTCCTCGTCGTCTATAAGAAGGACGCCTACCAGCAGTACCTCCAAGAGCAACAAGACCCGCACCTGCGGCGCCTGCTGAGGCTCCGCCATCCTGATGTGTCGGACATGCAGCGCGCGCACTCGGTCCACGAGGAGGCACTCGCTAAGGTGCTCGTCACCCTGCGACAGCTGCCGGTGGACGTGGAGCTGGCGTACCGGGCCACACTGCGCGCCACGCGCCGCTTTGACCTGATCGTCTCGGTCGGCGGCGACGGCACTTTCCTGGTCGCCGCGCACACGATCCACGGCACCCCCATTCTCGGCGTGAACTCAGACCCGGCCCGCAGCGAGGCGGTCTTCTGCGCGGCGAACGCGCGCAGCTTCCCGCGGCTGATCCGGCACGCGCTCGCCGGAGGGCTGCCCAAGCTCACGCTGCGCCGCCTGGCGCTGACGCTCAACGGCAAGCCGCTGCGGCCGCGCGCCGTGAATGACGTGCTGATCGCGCACGATGACCCGGCCACCATGACGCGGTACCGGCTCAGGATCGGGCAGCGCGAGGAGCTGCACAAGAGCTCGGGGATCTGGGTGGCCACCGCGGCTGGCTCCAGCAGCGCGGTGCAGGCCGCCGGCGGCGTGCGGATGCCCTGGGGCTCGACCAAGTTCCAATACCGGCCGCGCGAGCTGTACCGCGGCCGGCTCTCGCGCTACCGGTTGACCGGCGGCGTGCTCCCCTCTGCCGGGCGTGTGCGGCTGACGTGGCTCATGCGGCGCGGCAGCGCCTTCGTGGACGGCCCGCATTTGCGTGTGCCGCTGCGCTTCGCCGATGTGCTCGAGGTGCGGCTGGCCGTTGAGGACCCGGTCGTGGTGCTGGGGCTCGGAACCCGCGGCAGATCATAAACGCAACAGCCCCCTGCGCAGAGCGCAAGGGGCTGTTGGACGATCCGTGAAAAGACTGTTACACGACCTTCGTCACGTTGGACGCTTGCGGTCCCTTGGGGCCCTGGGTGATCTCGAAATCCACCGCCTGGCCTTCCTTCAGAGACTTGAAGCCGTCACCACCGATCGCGGAGTAGTGGACGAACACGTCCTTCGACCCGTCTTCCGGGGTCACGAACCCATACCCCTTCTGGTCGCTGAACCACTTCACGGTGCCTCTCGGCATATCAACCTCCACCTCCCTTCACTTACAACACTCCAGACCGCTCCAAACGCGGTCCGGCCTGAACACATGGCTAAAAAAGTAAAAACCGCAGAGCAACCTCATCGGTTACCCAACGGTCGGTACGACGAAGAGATCTTTTTGTCACGAACTTGACTTGCGGTGGTGCCACTGCACGTACAGGTGTAATGCTAAGGGCCTCGTCCCGCGCTGCATCTTCATAACCACGAGGTTTTCAAGGACTTGCAGCGCTCAAGCGCCGGCGGCGGAGGCGATCAAACAGCCTTGCACGACCGACGCAAGCTGTAAACGTTAAAAATTGTATCATATAATTTCAGTTGCTGTCAACCCGAATTGTCCTTTATAACCCTATTGGGCAGATATGAGAGTGTGTGGGGACGGCTTCGACGTAACATGCTGTGCTACAATAGGTTAATGCTGAACAAGCGTTTTTTCGCATGGGTAGTCTATTTCATGGTGGGTCTTGCCATAGTGGCGCAGGCAGCCGAGCCTCGCCAGGCCCAGGTGGCTGGAAAATTCTACCCAGCCGAGCCGATCGAGCTGGTGGAGACGGTCACTGACTACCTGGACGATCAGGACCTGCCGGCCGGAGCGGAGAAGCCGGTCATCCTGATCGTGCCGCACGCTGGATATGCGTATTCAGGCCAGGTGGCCGGGGCCGCGTTCCGGCAGATCAAAGGCCAGACGTACGATGCCGTCGTGGTGGTGGCCTTCACCCACCGGCTGCAGTTTGGCGGCGCGTCAGTGGACACCCGGGGCGCGTATGAGACCCCGCTGGGGACCATCCCGGTGGACGTTGAAGCGGCCGACTTCCTCAGGACGCAGCCAGGCCTCTCCTTCCATGGGGAGGCGCATGGCAGCGGCGAGCACTCGCTGGAGGTGATGCTTCCGTTCCTCCAGGTCGTGCTCGAGCAGCCCAAGCTCGTGCCGGTCATGATGGGCGGCGCATCAATGGCCGACGCCGAGGCGCTTGCCCAGGCGCTGGCGCGGTTGTCGCAGCGCGGCAACTACCTCTTCGTGTTCAGCACCGACTTGTCGCACTACCATCCATATGACGCGGCCGAAACGATCGATGAGGAGACGATCCACGCCATCCTGTTTGAGACGCCGCAGGCCGTGGACCGGCTCTTTGCCAAGGCCGAGATCGAAGCGTGCGGCCGCGGGCCCATCTTGACCAGCCTGTATGTCGCCCAGCGGCTGGGGTACCTGCGGCGCGAATTGCTGCGGTACGAGAACTCCGGCGACACCGCAGGCAATGCGGCGAGCGTCGTCGGCTACGCAGCCATCGCGATGTACCCACAAGCGTCGCCGCCGCTGGCCAGGCTCTCGGCCGAGGCTGGCCAGGCGTTGGTCCGCGCGGCTCGCCATGCCATCGGCGGATCCGGCACGGCCGAAGACCTTGCGCACTATCCGGAGTTGCAACAGGCGCGCGGGGTGTTCGTCACGCTTCGCCGCGCAGGAACACTCCGCGGCTGCATCGGCCGCATCGAGACCAGGGAATCACTGGCGAGCCTGGTGCCGAAGGTCGCAGTGGAGGCGGCACGGCGCGATCCCAGGTTCCCGCCGGTGCGCCCGGAGGAGCTCGACCAGCTCAGCGTGGAAGTCTCCGTGCTCACGCCGCCGCGCCGCGCCGACTCGGAGACCATCGTGGCGGGGCGGGACGGGGTCGTGTTGGAGGCGGAGGGCCGCCGGGGCGTTTTTCTGCCCAGCGTGTGGCAGGAGACCGGGTGGACGCGCGAGGAGTTTCTGAACGAGCTGGCCTCGCAGAAAGCCGGGTTGCCGACGGATGCGTGGCGCACGGGGGCCGCGCTCTCTGTGTTTCAGGACGAGGTGTTCGCCGAGGAGCCTGCCGCCGCCGCGGCGCACTGATTCGCGGCGCACGCCGCATTATAAGGGTCAACTCAAGACCTCTTATTTGCTAAAAAGGGGTCTGACCCCTTTGGTATAATGGCGTCCCATCATGCTCAGCGACCACGAGTTCCGCGCCATGGAGTCGCTCTACGCCCGCCTGCCGGCGGCCCACGAGTCCGCCCGCAAGAGGCTCGGTCGCCCGCTGACGCTGGCCGAGAAAATCCTCGCCACGCATCTGCGCAACGCCTCGCAGCCCTTTGAGCGCGGTGCTAGCTACCTGACGCTGCAGCCGGACCGCGTCATCATGCAAGACGCCACGGCGCAGATGGCGATCCTCCAGTTCATGCAGGCCGGGCGCGAGAGTGTGGCGGTGCCCACGACCGTGCACTGCGACCATCTGATCCAGGCCAGGGTTGGCGCGCTGGCCGACATGCAGACGGCACTTGACGCGAATAAAGAAGTGTACGACTTCCTGCGCTCCGCCGCGCGCCGCTACGGGATGGGATTCTGGGAGCCTGGGGCAGGCATCATCCACCAGGTGTTCCTCGAGCAGTACGCGTTTCCCGGGGGACTGGTCATCGGCACCGACTCGCACACGCCCAACGGCGGCGGCCTGGGGATGCTGGCCATCGGCGTCGGGGGGGCTGACGCGGCCGACGTGATGGCCGGGCTGCCGTGGGAGATCAAGGCGCCGAAGCTGATCGGCGTGCGGCTGACCGGCGCGCTCGCCGGCTGGACTTCGCCCAAGGACGTCATCCTCAAGCTGTGCGGCATCCTCACCACGAAGGGCGGCACCGACCACATCATCGAGTTCTTCGGACCAGGCACCGCCTCCATCAGCGCGACCGGCAAGGGCACGATCACCAACATGGGCGCCGAGGTCGGGGCCACGACCTCCGTGTTTCCCTTCGATGCGCGCATGGCCACGTACCTGCGCGCAACGTCGCGCGAGCGCGTGGCGGCGCTGGCCGAACGGCATGCGCGCGAGCTTACCGCTGATCCGGAGGTCGCCGAGCGCCCGGAGAAGTTCTTCGACCGGCTCGTGGACATCGACCTCTCGACGCTTGAGCCGCACATCGTGGGCCCGCGCCGGCCGGACGCGGCGCGCCCGATCTCGCAGCTTGCGAAGGACGTGACGGAGGGCGGCTTTCCCCCGCAGATCAAGGCTGCCCTGATCGGCAGCTGCACGAATTCCTCGTACGAGGACATGAGCCGGGCCGCGGCCGTGGCGCGGCAGGCCAAGGCCGCGGGGCTGAAATCCCGCGTGTATTTTCTCATCACGCCGGGATCGGACCAGATCCATCACACGATCCGGCGCGACGGGCAGCTCGAGGCTCTGGAGGCGATCGGCGGCACGGTGCTGGCCAACGCGTGCGGTCCGTGCATCGGGCAATGGAAGCGCGACGACATCGCGCCTGGAGAAGCGAACTCGATCCTCACGTCATTCAACCGCAACTTTCCGCGCCGCAACGACGGCTCGGCCGAGACGCTGGCCTTCATGGGCAGCCCAGAGCTGGTCACCGCCATCGCCCTCTCCGGCGACCTGCGGTTCAACCCGATGACCGATACGCTGACCGCACCGGACGGCATGAAGGTCAAGCTGAAGCCTCCGACGGCCCCTGAGCTGCCGGAGCACGGCTTCGCCACGGCAGCCGCCGGATGCCTGCCGCCGGAGCCGCTGGAGCGGCGGCGCAGCGTCGAGATCGTGATCTCGCCCACGAGCGAGCGGCTGCAACGGCTGGAGCCGTTTCCGGCATGGGACGGCAAGGACTTCGAGCGGTTGCCGGTCCTCTTTAAAGCCAAGGGCCAATGCACGACCGACCATATTTCGCCGGCCGGTAAATGGCTGCGGTTCCGCGGCCACCTGGATCGGATCAGCGACAACATGTTCACCGCGGCTGAGAACACGTTCACCGGCGCCACCGGTTTGGCCCTGGACCCGGAGGGCGGCCCACCCAAGCCGATCCCCGCTGTGGCCCGATGGTACAAGGCGCGCGGCACCGGCTGGGCGGCCGTGGGCGATGAGAACTATGGCGAAGGCTCCAGCCGCGAGCACGCGGCCATGTCGCCGCGCTACCTCGGCTGCAAGCTGGTCATCGCCCGCAGCTTCGCCCGGCTGCACATCACGAACCTCAAGAAGCAGGGCATCCTGCCGTGCGTGTTCGAGCATCCGGCCGATTTCGAGCAGGTCCGAGCCGGCGACGCCATCAGCGTGCGCGAGTTGGCCGGTCTGGCGCCAGGCACAGCCATATCCGCGATCCTGCATCATGCGGACGGCACGGACAGGCCGTTGAAGCTCACCCACTCCATGACCGAGGAGCAGATCCGGTGGTTCAAGGCCGGGGCGGCGTTGAACCTGATGAAGAATGCGTAAGTATCTGTTAGTATTGTTCATCCGATGAGCGCGGAACCAGGCCCGTCCTCGCCGTCACGCGCCAGAACGTTCGGTCAATCCTTCCGCCGGTACTTCGTGACCGGCCTGGCCACGCTGTTTCCGGTGGCGTTGACGCTCTGGCTGGTGTGGGTGATCTTTAATTTCGCCGACAGCCAGCTGGGCCGGATCTTCGGCGTCACGTTCCCAGGCCTGGGCCTCTTGGCTACCGTGCTGGTGATCCTCCTCGTCGGGGTGCTGTCCGTCCATTTCTTCGGCCGGGTGCTCTTCCGCACGATCGAGGCATGGCTTGGCCGGCTGCCGTTCATCAAGCGGATCTATCCGGCGGTCAAGCAGGTGGCCGGATTCCTGTTCGAGGAGAAGGGCGCGCAGGCGGTGCTGCGCGGCGTAGTGCTGATACAGTATCCGCGGCTCGGCACGTACTGCGTCGCATTCGTGACAAATGAGACCCGAACCCGGGTCAACGGCCGCGAGCAGACGCTCCTGACGCTGCTGCTGCCGAACCCGCCGTCGCCGTTCACCGGGCCGCTGATCTTCGTGCCGAAAGAAGACGTCGTGCCGTTGTCCATGACCGTGGAAGATGCCGTGAAGTTCATCGTGTCCGGGGGTGTCGTGGCAGCGCCCCTGGAACTGGCTGCGGATCGTCCCCAACAACAAGCGAGTAGCTGATGGAACACTTCTTCGTCGTGATGGCCGATCCTAACTTCAGCGGGTGGGAACGGGTGGCCCTGTGGAGCGTGCTGGGCATCGCGGTCCTCGGCCTGCTGTACGCCGGGTACCTGGCGGCCGAGATGCTGCGCAAGGACCAGGGCACCCCGGAGATGCGCAAGATCAGCGAAGCGATTCGCCTTGGGGCCAACGCGTACCTGAGCAAGCAGTTTAAGGCGCTCGCCCTGCTGATCCTTGTCCTGACCGGCATCCTGTATTTCACCGCGGGCGATGCGCACATCGCCATCGGCCGCGCGTGCGCCTTCCTCATGGGCTCGATCTTCTCCGCCACCGTCGGGTTCATCGGCATGAACATGGCGGTGCAGGGCAACGTCCGCGTGGCGGCCGCGGCGCGCACCAGCTTCGCCGAGGCACTGAAGATCGCGTACCGGACCGGCACGATCACCGGCATGCTGACCGATGGCTTGGGGCTCTTGGGCGGCACGCTGATCTTCATGGTGTACGGCGAGCATGCGTATGAGGTGCTGCTCGGCTTTGGCTTTGGGGGGACCCTGCTGGCGCTGTTCATGCGCGTCGGCGGCGGCATCTACACGAAGGCGGCGGACGTGGGGGCTGACCTCGTGGGCAAGCTGGAGAAGGACATCCCGGAGGACGACCCGAGAAACGCGGCCACGATCGCGGACAATGTGGGTGACAACGTGGGCGACTGCGCCGGGATGGCGGCGGATATCTTCGAGTCGTACGAGGTGACGATCGTTTCAGCCATGATCCTTGGCTGGGCCTCCTTCGGCCACAAGGGCGTGATCTTTCCGCTGCTCGTGCGCGCCATCGGGGTGATCAGCTCGATCATCGGCACGTACCTCGTGAAGACGACGGAAGAGGCCCGGGCCGCGATGCACGCGATCCACACAGGCTTCATGGTCTCAGCGCTCGTGTCCGTCGTCGGCTTCTGCGTGGTCGGGTTCTACTACCTCCGCTTTCCGAACAGCGATCTCCTGCCGCAGTGGATCTCGCTGGGCGTGCCGGGGCTGGACATGCGCCCGGTCTGGACCACGATGATTGGCATCATCCTGGCCATCGTGATCAACTACCTGACCGACTACTTCACGGCACCCGAGAAGCCGCCGGTGCAGTTCGTGGCGCGGGCCACACAGACCGGCCATGCGACCACGATCATCAACGGCATCGCGGTGGGGTATGAGAGCAGCGTGTGGGCGATCCTGGCCATCGCGGTGGCCCTGTTCGCCTCCTACCTCGTGTACTTCGACACGAACCCCACGTACATCGCGTACGGCGTGGCCATGGCCGGCATCGGCATGCTGACGCTGACCGGCAACAACATCTCCATGGACGTGTTCGGGCCGGTGGCGGACAACGCCAACGGCATCGGGGAGATGGCGAAGCTCGACAAGAAGGCGCGGCAGACGCTCGCGGACCTGGATGCCTGCGGCAACACGACCAAGGCGATCACGAAGGGCATCGCGATCGGCTCGGCGGTCATCGCGGCCGTCTCGCTCTTCAACGCGTTCATCACCGACATCGCGCGATTCACCGGCAGCACGTACGAGGCCATCGCACCCCGGCTGACGATCGCCGACCCGATGGTGTTCATCGGCTTGCTGATCGGCGGCTCAATCCCGTTCCTGTTCAGTTCACTGACGATCCGCGCCGTCGGTCGCGCCGCGTTCCTGATCGTCCAGGAGGTCCGTCTGCAGTTCAAGGACAAGGAGATCTGGGCCGGTACGAAGACGCCGGACTATGCCCGGGTCGTGGCGATCTGCACGGCCGAAGCGCAGCGGGAGTTGATCGGGCCAGGCTTGCTCGCGGTCCTGGCGCCGCTCATCGTCGGCCTGTTGCTCCACAAGGAAGCGCTCGGTGGCTTCTTGGCCGGCATCATCGTCTCCGGGCAGCTCCTGGCGGTGTTCATGTCCAACGCCGGCGGCGCATGGGACAACGCCAAGAAGTACATCGAGGACGGCCACTATGGCGGCAAAGGCTCGGAGGCGCACAAAGCCTCGATCACCGGCGACACGGTCGGCGATCCGCTGAAAGACACGGCTGGGCCGGCGCTGAACCCGCTGATCAAGGTCATGAACCTGGTTGCGATCCTGATTCTGCCCTTCGTGGTCAAATACGAGCAGCCGAACGCCCTGGTGTGGATCATCTCGTTGACCAGCCTCACGGTGCTCGGGGTGCTGATCTGGCGCAGCAAACAAGAGTCTCCGGAGACTCTCAAGTGGCAGAAGGAAATCAAAGCGGCGTGACATCAGTCCATGGTCCATGGTCCATGGTCCATGGACTACGGACGATGGTCTATGGACTGACGGCCGCACTCCTCACCGCGGGGTGCGGGGTCCATGAGTCCTCGACCGTCAGCATCGGGTTCGTCGCGCCGCTGACCGGAGACCAGGCGCCCTACGGCGAGGACATGCGCAACGGCGCCCAACTCGCCGTCGAGCAGGCGAATGCGCGCGGCGAGGTGATCCCCGGCTACCGGCTGGCCCTCTACGCGCTGGATGACCAGCGCAGCCCCACCCAGGCCGTGGCCGCGGCCAAGAAGCTGGTCGCCGATCCGGACGTCGTGGCCGTGGTCGGCAACCTGAACTCCTCCTGCACGATGCCGGCCTCGGCGGTGTACCACGAGGCGCGCCTGCTCCAGATCTCCCCGGTTTCCTCGAACCCGCAGATCTCCCGCCAAGGCTTCGACACGTTCTACCGCACGTGCGCCACGGATGACTTGCAAGGCCCGGCAGCCGCGCTCTTTGCGGTGAAGGACCTGAAGGCGCGCCGCATCTTCATTCTCGATGACATGACGACGTACGGGCGCGGGCTGGCCAACGAGTTCGAGCAGAAGGCGCGCAAGCTCGGGGCCGAGGTGCTGGGCCACGAGGGCATCACGCAGGGGGACAAGGAGTTCGCGCCGCTCTTGACCAAGGTGAAAGCGCTCAAGCCGGACCTGCTGTACTTCGCCGGCATGTTCCCGGAGGGGGCGCTGCTGATCAAGCAGCGCGCGGACATCGGCATGGGCGGGCTCTTTCTGGGCGGCGACGGGATCTTCGACCCGGTGTTGATCGACCTCGCCACGCCGCAGGCGGCCGAAGGAGTCTACCTGACGACGATCGGCTCCGACATCCGGGCCGTCCCATCGGCGCGCGAATTCCTCCACGCCTATGAGGAGCGGTTCGGTCCGGTCGGTGCCTACTCTGCGTACGCGTACGAGGCGACGAGCATCGCCATCGAAGCCATCCGGCGCGCCAGCAAGAAGGACCGGGCCGCGGTGCTGGCGGCGATGAAGACGATCACGGACTACCCCGGCATCTTCGGCTCGCAGAACTTCGACCGGAATGGCGACACTCTGATCAAGGACATCGGCATCTTTACGGTCAAGGCCGGACGGTTCTCCTTCATCAAAACCGCGACGTGGGACTGACCCCGCTCCAGCTTTTCCTCCAACAGCTTGCCAACGGCGCCACCCTCGGCGCCATCTACGCGCTCATCGCGCTGGGCTACTCGATGATCTATGGGGTGGTCCAGCTCATCAATTTCGCTCATGGAGAGATCTTCGTCGTCGGCGCCTACCTGGCTCTGTCCGTCGCGCTGCTCCTGGCACCCTTTGCGCTGCCGTGGTGGGCCGTGCTCGCGGCGTGCGGCCTGGGTGCCATGGCCGGCTGTGCGCTGCTCGGCCTGCTGATTGAGCGCACCGCATACCGGCCCCTGCGCCGCGCGCCGCGCCTCAACGCCTTGATCACCGCGATCGGCCTCTCCTTCGTGCTGCAGAACGCGCTGATGCTTGCCTACGGCGCGACCGACCGGATGGTGCCGCCGCTCATCCCGTCGGTGCGCTGGAACCTGGGCGGCGTCAGCGTGACACTCATCCAAGCGGTCATCTGGGCCAGCAGCGCCGGGCTCATGGGGCTGCTGCAAGCCATCGTCATGCATACGAAGCTCGGTACCGCGATGCGCGCCACGGCGCAGGACGCCACGGCCTGCCGGCTGCTCGGCATCCCGGTGGACCGGGTCATCGCGGTGACGTTCGCGATCGGCTCGGCCCTGGCGGCCTTCGGCGGGATCCTGTACAGCCTGTACTACGGCTCGATCAACTTCCACGACGGGTACCTGACCGGGCTGAAGGCGTTCACCGCGGCGGTGTTGGGCGGCATCGGCAACATCCCCGGCGCCATGGTGGGCGGGTTGATCCTCGGGCTGCTGGAAGGGCTCGGCGCCGGGTACCTCTCGGCCCAGTGGAAGAACGCGTTTGCCTTCATCGTGCTCGTCGTGATGCTCCTGTTCAAGCCGCGGGGACTGCTCGGCGAACGCGTCGCGGAACGAGCATGACGGGAGAGCGTCCACAGTCCATAGTCCATAGTCCATGGTTTTGCTATGGACCATGGTCTATGGACTATGGACGTTGTTAATGGAGCGTCCTTCCGCGCTTCATCTCGCCCGGTGGGCCGCGGGGATCGGTGCCGCGTTCCTGCTGCCGCTTGTTCTGCCCAACGCGTACTATCTGGACGTCCTCACGACCGCGCTCATCTTCGCCCTCCTGGCCCTCGGCCTGAACATTATCGTCGGCCTCTCCGGCGTGCTGCACCTAGGCTACGCCGCGTTCTATGCGATCGGCGCGTACACCTACGGCCTGCTGAGCGTGCGGTGCGGCGTGCCGTTCTGGCTCGGCCTTGTGCCGGCCGCGCTCGTCGCCGGGCTGGCCGGGGCCGCACTCGGCGCGCCGGCGTTGCGCGTGCGCGGCGACTATCTCGCAATCGTGACACTCGGCTTCGGCGAGATCGTGCGCATCGCCTTCAACAACCTCGACCAGTGGACCGGCGGCCCGAACGGCCTGCTCGGCATCGCCCACCCGCGCGTGTGGCTGCCAGGCCGCGGGACGCTGGACTTCGGCGTCGCGTCCGCGCCCTATTACTACTTGACGCTGGCCGCCGTCGTGCTCATCGCTGGCGGCTACGTGCGCCTCTCCCGGAGCCGCATCGGCCGGGCGTGGCTGGCAATCCGGGAAGACGAATTGGCCGCAGGCTGCAGCGGCATCCCGGTGCTGCCGATGAAGCTGCTCGCCCAGGGCTGCGGCGGCGCGGTGGCAGGCTTAGCCGGTGCGATCTTCGCGTCGAAGCAGGGCACGATCACGCCGGATAGCTTCGACTTCGTGCTGTCGGTGATGGTCCTGGCCATGGTCGTGCTCGGCGGGCTGGGCAGCACGCGGGGTGCGATCATCGGCGCGCTGCTGCTCGGCGTGATGCCGGAGCTGCTGCGCGGGTTCAACCAGTACCGGATGTTGCTCTTCGGCTTGTCGATGATCATCGTCATCCGGCTGCGGCCGGAGGGCCTCTTCGGCGGCGCGCCCACACGGAAGGCGGCGCATGCCCGCGCTGCTTGACATCCAGGGGCTGAGCAAACGCTTCGGCGGCGTCCAGGCGCTCGAGGACGTATCGCTGACCGTTGATGCCGGGGAGACGGTCGGCCTGATCGGTCCGAACGGCGCCGGCAAGACGACGTTGTTTAACTGCATCACCGGGATCTTCCGCCCGAGCGCGGGCCGGGTACGGTTCGGCGATGCCGGGGCCGGGCTTGCGCACATGCCATCGCACGCGATCGCGCGGGCCGGCCTGTCGCGCACCTTCCAGAACATCCGGGTCTTCGCGAGTCTCTCCGCGCTCGACAACGTTCTGGCCGGCGCGTTCACCCGGACGACTACCGGACTCCTCAGCGGCGTGCTCCGAACACGGGCCGCGCGTGCGGAAGAGAGCGCTGCTGGGGATCGGGCGATGGCCCTGCTGGCCTTCGTCGGGCTGTCGGAGGCGGCCGCCACACCGGCGGGTGCCTTGCCGTTCGGGTGGCAGCGCCGGTTGGAACTGGCGCGCGCGCTGGCCGCTGATCCGAAACTGCTGCTGCTGGATGAGCCGGCTGCCGGCCTGAACTCGACGGAGAAGGCCGAGCTGCTGACGCTGATCCGGCGCCTGAAACAACAAGGCCGCTCAATCCTCCTCATTGAGCACGACATGCAGGTCGTCATGCCGGTTTCGGACCGCGTGGCGGTGCTGGACCATGGGCGCAAGATCGCCGATGGCCCGCCGGCCGCGATCCAGGCCGATGCACGCGTGATTGAGGCGTACCTGGGCACAGGGAGCGCGTGATGCTCCGGCTCGAGTCGGTGGATGCTGGCTACGGCGCGCGCCAATGCCTGCACAGCGTGACGCTGGCGGTGGAGGTCGGGGAGATCGTGGCGCTGTTGGGCGCCAACGGGGCCGGGAAGACCACAACGCTGATGACGATTTCAGGGCTGGTGCCGCCGTGGCAGGGCCGGATTGTCTACGACGGCGTGTCGATTGAGCGCGCGGCACCCGAGCGGATCGTTGCAGCCGGGATCAGCCATGTGCCGGAAGGCCGGCGGGTGCTGCCGCGGTTGACGGTCGAGGAGAACCTGGCACTCGGCGCGTACTTGCGGCGCGATGCAGGACTGACAGGGGATTATGACCGGGTGTTCAACCTCTTCCCGGTGCTCGCAGAACGGCGCCGGCAGTTGGCCGGCACGCTCTCCGGCGGCGAACAGCAGATGCTAGCCATCGCGCGCGGCCTGATGGCCCGCCCAAAGCTGCTGCTGCTGGATGAGCCGTCGCTGGGATTGGCCCCCAAGCTGGCGGCCACGATCTTCGAGACGATCCGGAAGATCAACGCGGACGGGGTGACGATCCTGCTGGTGGAGCAAAACGCGTTCCAGGCGTTGCGCTTGGCGACGCGAGGGTACGTGCTGGAGACCGGAAGGGTCGTGCTGGCCGACACGGCCCGGCGGCTGGCGGAAAATCCGGACGTGAAGGCCGCCTACCTCGGCGGGTAACGCCTCAGTTCAGCGGCACTGGCGCGTGCGCCGGAACCGCCAGATCTTCCTCAAACTCGCGCGGCGCGCGATAATCCTTGCGCTCAAACCGCGACAGCAGGCCGTACGCTGCCGGCACCGCGAAGAGCGTCAGCAGCGTCGAGGCCACCATCCCGCCGATCACCGCCACCGACATCGGGATCCGGGCTTCCGCGCCCGGGCCCAGCGCCAGGGCCGGCGGCAGGGCCGCCGCGATCGTGGAGATGGAGGTCATGAGGATGGCGCGCAGGCGCGTGGGGCAGGCGCGGCGCAGCGCCTCGGTCACCGTGAGGCCCTGCTCGCGGAACTGGTTGGTGAAGTCCACGAGCAGGATCGAGTTCTTCTTCACGATACCCATGAGCAAGATTAGCCCGATGAAACTGTAGATGTTGAGCGATTGCCGGGCGAGCCACAGCCCGACCAAGGCGCCGGAGAAACTGAAGGGCAGGGCCAGCAGTACCGTGACCGGGTGGATGTAGCTGTTGTACTGCGAGGCGAGCACCATGTACGAGACCAGGATGCCCAAGAGCAGCGCGAAGCCCAAGCTTTTGAACGATTCCTGAAAGGTCTGGCTACTGCCGCCTTTGACGACGCGGTAGCCCTTCGGCACGACCTCCTGCGCGATCCGGTCCACCTCCTTCAGCGCGTCGGACTGCGATTTCCCCGGCGCCACGTTGGCGAAGAGGTTGATGGCGCGCTCGCGGTTCTTGCGGGTGATGGCGAGCAAAGCCGGCTGCTCGCTGACCGTGACCACGTCCTTCAGCTGCACCAGCTCCCCGCGGTTGTTCCACACCCAGAGCTGCCGGATGTCCTCGGACTGGGTCCGCTGGGTGGGCACGAGTCGGACCCGCACGTCGTAGCGCCGGCCGCCGCGGGTGTACTTGCCGACCCGCTCGCCGCCGATCAGCGCGTTGACGGTGCGCGCGATCGTCTCGACGCTGACGCCGCGCTCCGCCGCCTTCTGCCGGTCCGGCCGCACGCGCACCTCCGGCACGCCGAGCAGGTAGTCGGTGTCCGCATCCACAATGTAGGGGCTGTCGCCCATCCGCTTTTCCATCTCCAGCGCTGTCTTGCCGAGCGTGTCCCAGTCCGGCCCGCGGATGGACACTTCGATGGGGAATCCGCGCTGCGCCGAAAAGCCGGAGAGCGAGAGGTCCTGGACCGAGGCCTTGACGTCCGGGATCTTGTTCAACTTCTCGCGGAAGATGGCCATCAGCTCTTGCTGGGACAGCCGGTGGTTCGCGTCCGGGTCCACCGGCCGTTGCCGCGGCTGGTGGAACGTGACGAAGAGGATCCCGGTGTTCACTTCGCCGCCGCCGAACCCGCCGATCGCGCCGAAGTAGCGCTTCATCTCCGGGCGGCTCATGGCGATCGCCTCCGCCTGTTTGAACCGCTCGTCGGTGAACTCAATGGAAGAGCCGACCGGGGTCTGTAGCCGGACCAGGAACATGCTCTGGTCCTGGGCCGGCACGAACTCCTTACGGAGGAACGGGCCGAAGGCCAGGGAGCCGATGAAGATGCCGGAAGTGATGGCCAGCGTCATCCCGCGGTGCCGTAGGGACCACTCCAGCCCACGGCGGTAGCGGGTCTCGAGCCGGCGGAACACCTCATCCGCCGCTTGGCCCATGCGGCTCTTGCGCTGGCCCACCTGCAGGAACTGGGAGCACCGCATGGGTGCCAGCGTCAGCGCCTCGAGCAGGGAGAGGGCCACCGCGATCGAGATGGCGACGCCGAACTCAAAGAAGAACTTGCCGATGATGCCTGACATGAACGCGACCGGCAGGAAGATGGCGATGATCGCCAGCGTCGCCGCCAGCGCCGCGGAGGTGATCTGCCGAGCGCCTTTCAGCGCAGCCTCGACCTGGCCTTCGCCTTGCTCGCGATGGCGTACGATGTTCTCGAGCACCATGATCGCGTCATCCACCACGATGCCGATGGCGAGCGAGAGCGCCAGCAGGGTGAAGGTGTTGAGCGTGAACCCGAGGAAATACAAGCAGATGAACGTTCCGACGATGGAGGTCGGGATCGCCATCAGGATGTTGACGGTCGCACTCCACGAGCCGAGGAAGAGCCAGCAGACGATGGACGTCAAGAGGGCGGAGAGGAGGAGGGTGAACGTCAGCTCGTGGATCGAGTCCTCGATGAACTGCGTGCGGTTGAAGTTGACGCCGATGTCCAGGCCGGGCGGCAGGTCCTTCTTGACCTCCGCCATCCGCGCGAGCACCCGGTGCGCCACCTCCACCTCGTTGGCCCCGCGCTGCTTCTTGATGCCGAGGCCGACGGCGGTCTTGCCCATGATGCGGGCGATGCGGCGCTGGTCCGCCAGCCCGTCTTCGATGGTCGCCACGTCCTTCAGGTAGAGGGGCTTGTAGACCGGTGCGCCGGCGCGGCGGGGGATGACCAGATTGCCGAACTCCTCCACCGTCGAGGCCTCGCCCATGGTGCGGACGTTGAGCTCCTGCTGGCCAGTTTCAATCCGGCCGGCCGGCCGCTCCGTGTGCTCGCTCTGGATAGCGTCCACGATGTCCTGGACCGTGAGCTGGTAGGCGGCCAGCTTCTCCGCATCCACCCAGACGCGCAGGTTCCGCTCCAGCCACCCGCCCAGGAAGATCTCGCCCACGCCGTTGATCGTCTGGAACCGGTCCTTGAGGTGGTCCTGCACGTACTCCATGAGGTCTCGCTTGGACAGGTCGCCGGAGACGCCCAGCCACATGATCGGCTGGTCCTGCGGGTTGACCTTCAGGACGACCGGCGGGTCCAGGTCTTGGGGCAGGCGCAGCTGGGCCTGCGCGATTTTCGTCTGCACTTCCTGCAGGGCTAGGTCAATGTCGCGCTCCAGGTCGAACTCGATCGTGAGCGTCGCCGCGCCCTGGCGGGTCGTGGAGGAGAGATCGCGCACGCCCTGGATGCTGGTCAAGACGTCTTCCACGACGTCCACAACGTCCGTCTCCATGACCTCGGGCGCGGCGCCCTCCCAGGTCAGCTGCACCGAGATGACGGGGAACTCGACGTCAGGCATCTGGCTGACGCCGAGCCGCTGGAACCCGATCGCCCCGAAGACGATCAGGCCCAGCATGAGCATCCAGGCGAAGACTGGGTTCTTGATGGAGAAATCGGAAAGGGTCATAGCGTCTGTCCTGTCGCGGCTCTCAACTGGTAGTACAGCCGCCACGTCTCGTACCGGGCGGTGATCCACTGACGGCGCGCGTCTTGAAGCTGTTCGAGCGCGGTCAACACGTCCAGGTTGTTCACGAGGCTGAGCCGGTAGTCCTCCTGCTGCAGCCGGTAGTTCTCCTCGGCGGCGGCGAGTGCTTGGCGCAGCGCCTCGGTCCGGTCCACGGCCGAGCCCAGCTGTGCATACGTCTGCCGGATCTCGGAAGCGGCGGCTCGCGCGGTCTGCTGGAACGTAAGCTCAGCCTGGCGGGCCTCGGACTGAGCTTCCTTCATGGCGCCGTACGCTTGGCCGCCTTGGAAGATCGGCACGTCCACCATTAAAAGCACGTCCCAGTCCACGCCGGCCGAGGCGCCCACCCGTTTGGTGTAGTAGTTGCTCTCCAGGTCCACCTCTGGCAGCAGGTCTGCGCGCGCGACGGTGACTTCTTTCTTCTGGACCTGCCATGCTTCCTGGGCCGCCAGCACGTCCGGGCGGGCCTGGGTCCGGCTGACGTACGCAGCCTCCGGTTCCAGGGTGGGGAACGCCGGGTCCATGCCGGCCACCGGCTCGGCGAGCGGCCGGCCGATCAGGTACTCGAGCAGCTCGCGCGCGACCGTCTCATCGCTCTGCGCCAGTTCCACGTCCGCGAGGATGCGGCGCAATTGCGCCTCGGCGCTGACGCGCTCGCTCGGCCTGGCCCGGCCCAGCCGTTCGCGGTCGGTCAGCTCCTCCAGCCGCTGCAGGAGCGCTGTCCGGGTGCCGTCGAGCGCGGCGAGATCTTCCCGCTGCTGCAGCAGCAGGGTGTACGCATCGGCCACGTCCACGAGCAGCAGCTGCTCGGCCCGCGCCTGTTCATGGCGCTGCTGGCGCTCTTCGGCGCGGGTGCCAGCCATCGCGGCGAATTCCTTGAACCCGGAGAACAAGGGCTGGGTGAAGACAAACTTCCGCTCTGGGGTGCGCGTCCTGGTCGAGAGGGTCTCCTCCTGGCGCGTCTCGGAGAGGGAAAACGAGGCCCGCGGCAGCACGCCGCTGAGCGCCTGGAGGAACCGCGCCTCGGTTTCGCGAACCTGCTCCTGCTCGATCGCGATCGTCTCGCTGCGCGCCAACGCTAATGCGTACGCCTGGGGCAGGGTCAACTCCTCTGCCTGGGTGGACGGGGCCGCCGCTACGCACAGTAGCAAAATCAAGAAGAGCGCGCGCTTCATGCGATCTCCGTCCGCAGCCGGTCGCGCAGCTTGGTGATGACGTCGTGGAAGGCCGCCAGCTCTGACCCGTCCAGGGAGGCGAGCGCTTCTTCCCAGCGGCGTCGGATGATGATCTCGAAGTCGCGGAAGAACGCCTCTGCCTTCGGGGTCAACTCCACGAACACCTGCCGGCGGTCCTCGGCATGCTCGGAGCGGCTGAGCAGGCCGGCCTTGACGAGCCGGTCCACCACCCCGGTCGCGGTGGGCAGGCTGACGTGCAGGTTCCGGGCCAGCGTGCCCATCGGGCAGCAGGCGTACGCCCGCACCGCGGCGAGCATCAGAAACTGGGTCTGCGTGATGCCGCGCGTGACGAAGAAGTCGAGCTGGACGCCGCGCATGATCTGCGGCATCAGCTCGGCGATCGCGCGGCTGACGTCCTTGCGGGTCACCGATTTAGTCATCATGGGCTAAAGGTTAGCATAGGCAAAGAATATCCGTCAAGCCCCGCCTGGTGTAGAATACGACCCATGTCCAGCGAGCGAGGCTTACTGACCGCCATCGAGCGTGAGGTCCGGGCGTGCCGGGGCCTTGCGCTGCGCTATTTCCGCTCGTCCCGGTTGCAGGTGGCCCGCAAGCCGGACCGGTCCCCGGTCACAGCGGCGGACCGGGCTATCGAGGCGCGGCTGCGGCAGGCGCTCCGGCGTTTGGCCCCAGGCGAGGCGATCCTTGGGGAAGAGTACGGCCGCTCCGGCCCGCCTGGCCGCTCGTATTGGACGATCGATCCGATCGACGGCACACGCGCGTTTTCGCGCGGCTTGCCCTCGTGGGGCATCATGATCGGGCGCGTCGATCGCGGCACGGCGACCCTCGGGGTCGTGGACTTTCCGGTGATCGGCACCACGATCGCGGTCGCCCGGGGCATCCGGGCGTTTGAGCGCACCGGCGCTGCGGTGCGACTGCTGCCGAAGGCCAGGCCGGCGCCGGCGCTGCGCGATGCGGTCCTGTTCCACGGGGGGCTGCGCTGGTGGAAACCGACGTCGTTTGCGCGCGGCTTCGCCAAGCTGGTGCAAGCCTGCTACCTTGAACGCGCCTATGGCGACTGCTACGGATATCTCTGGGTGCTGCGCGGTTCGGCCGATGCGGTGCTGGATTACGGCGTCAAGCCGTGGGACCTGGTGCCCTTCGCAGCGCTGGCGGCTTCCACCGGCCATGCCTTGACCGACTTCTCAGGCCGCCCGTCGTTCTCCGGCCCGCAGACCATCATCGCGCACCCCGCGTTCACCAAGACGATCGTCCGCTATCTGCGCCGTGCCCGATAGCCTGATCGCCCGATAGGTTGATGGCCCGGTATTCCTTTCCGTCGGATTTCCTCTGGGCCGCGGCCACCTCTGCCCACCAGGTCGAAGGCCATAACACGCACAGCGACTGGTGGGCGTGGGAGCAGGCCGGCCGGGTCAAGGCATCCTCCGGCGCGGCGTGCGACCATTACCGCCGGTTCGAGGCAGACTTCGATCTCGCCGCAGCCCTCGGCCATCGCGCGCACCGGTTCTCGATCGAGTGGGCGCGCATCGAGCCGGAACCGGGAAAGTTCGATGACCAGGCACTGGCTCATTACCGCGCGGTCCTCGAGGCGCTGCGCCGCCGGAACCTGACGCCGCTCGTCACCCTCCACCATTTCACGACGCCGCAGTGGGTCATGCAGGCCGGCGGCTGGCCGGACCGCCGGGTCGTGGACTGGTTCGCCCGGTACGTGGACCGGGTCGTGACCGCCCTCGGCCCCCTGGCCACCTACTGGATCACCATCAATGAGCCGATGGTGTTCGTGAACATGCATTACATCCAGGGCATCGGCCCGCCCGGGGTGCGCGATTTCCGCCAGGCCCTGCGCGTCATCGAACACCTCATCCGCGCGCACGCAGCCGCGTACGACATCCTGCACCGGGCCCAGCCGGAAGCTTGTGTCAGCATCGCCAAACATATGCCGGTGTTTGCGCCGCACAACCGCTGGTCGGTGATGGACCGGATCGCGACCGGCCGCACCGACCGGATCTTCAACACCGCCTTCCTTGAAGCGGTGACCGCCGGCGTGTGGTCCATGCCTGGCGTGGGCACATGGCGGATCCCGGATGCGAAGGACTCGTTGGACTTTCTCGGCATCAATTTTTACGGCCGGCAGTTCATCCGGTGGTCCCCAGGCCCGGGCGGCGGGCTCGGCGGCAGCTGCGATTTAGGCCACCATCCGAAGGAGGTCCCCGAGCGCACCTCGTTCGGGTGGGACGTGCACCCGGCCTCGTTCAAGCGCACGATCTTGCGCGGCGCCTCCTACGGCGTGCCGGTCTTCATCACCGAGAACGGCACGTGGATGGACGACGACGCCCGCCGGTGGCGGTTCATCCAACGGCATCTTGCGGCCGTGGCCGAGGCGATGCAGGAAGGCGCGAAGGTCCTCGGGTTCTGCTACTGGTCGCTGCTGGATAACTTCGAATGGGCGGACGGGTTCACGCCGCGGTTCGGGCTGATCGAAGTGGATTACCGGACGCAGGAGCGGCGCATCCGGGACAGTGCGACGCGGTACGCCGAGGTGTGCCGGACCGGATCATTGACCGTCGAGGAGTGACGTGGCCCGCGTCTTGGTGCTCGGCGCGACCGGCCACATCGGCGCGCACATCGTCCGCGCGCTGCTGGCCGACAGGCATGCCGTGCGTGCCGCGTACCGCCGTCCGAACTATCTCTCCGTGCTCGAGGGTCTTGAGGTCGAGCGCGTTCCGGTGGATACCGAGCAGCCGCAGGCGGTGACCGCCGCGGCCCAGGGCTGCGACTGGGTGTTCCATGCCGCCGGCTACTACCCGCCGTTCGGCACAGCCGCTGATGTTGCGATCCTCCGCGCTGTGGAGTCCACGCGCCGCGTCTTGGAGGCGTTGCGCGCCGCGCACCCGGCGCGCATCGTGTTCACGAGCAGCGCAGCCGTCATCCGCCGCGAGGCCGGCGGCCTGGCCACGGAAGAGGATGTCGAGCCTCGGCCGTCTCCAGGCCGCACCGTGTATACGCAGGCCAAAATCGCGATGGACCATGAAGCCCACCGCGCCGCCGTCGAGGGCTTGCCGCTGGTCACGGTCAACCCCAGCGTGTGCCTCGGCGAGTACGATGCCCACCCGTTTTCCGGCCTCCTCATCCTGGCGTACGCCAAGCTTCGCGTGCCGTGGTACCTCGAGCATCAGCTCAACGCGGTGTACACCGGCGACGTGGCGGTCGGCCATGTGCGGGCGGCTGAGCGCGGACGGATCGGCGAGCGGTACCTGCTGGCCGGGGAAACATGGCACGCGCGCGACTTGGCGCGCCTGATCGCCGAGACAGCCGGGGTGCCGGCGCCGCGGTGGCGGCTGCCGTTGGCCGTGGCCGAGGCCGCCGGCCAGGTCTCGCAAGCCGTTGCGTGGGTCATGCGCACGCGGCCGCTTATCCCGCGCGATGCGGTGCGGTCGGCGCGCCACGATCAACTGCTCGACCCGAGCAAGGCGCGGCAGGAGCTGGGCCTGCCGCAGACGCCGGTGCGCGAGGCGGTGCGGCGGGCGGTGGCCTGGTTCAAGGCGCATGGGTACTGTTAGTTTGCTACAATGATTTCATGCGCTTGATCGCGGTCTGGATGCTCCTAGGTGCGTGCGCAGCTTCGGTGTGGGCCGCGGATGCGCAGCCGATCGAGCGGCTGCCTGGCGATGTGTTCAATGCGGCGACCGTGTGGACCGAGCCGGTGAAGGCGGTCACAGAGCGCACGCGAGGGTTCGATCCGGTCAGCGGGCTGGCGATGGGGCTCTGGGAAGGCACTATGGCGTCGGTCCAGCGCGTGGCCGACCTGTTGCAGGGCCAGGCCTCGTCCGAGCCGGCGCGCGATGCCGGCAAACAGTTTCGGTACTCCTTCTAACGCATTCTCCTGCCCATGATGCCGGCTTCCAGTTTGTCGCTTAGCACCCACGCTGACCTCGGGTTCCTTGCCGTGTTCCTCGGCGGGTTGGCTCTCAACCTGACGCCCTGCGTCTATCCCATGATCCCGGTCACGATGGCGTACTTCAGCCACCAGGCCTCCCCCCGTCGGGCGCTCGCCATGGCAGGGCTGTACGTCGCCGGGATGTCGCTCAGCTACGCGGTGCTCGGCATGATCACCGCGTGGGCCGGCGGGCTGCTGGGCGCGTGGCTGCAGCATCCGGCGGTGCTGGTGCTGATCGCGGGCGTGATCGTGGCCCTCGCGCTGAGCATGTTCGGGGTGTATGACCTGCAAGTGCCTTCGGCGCTGCTGGGCCGGTTAGGGCAGGCGCCGGCCGGGGCGCTGGGCGCTGTGCTCATGGGCGCCGGCGTCGGCCTGGTGGCGGCGCCGTGCGTCGGCCCGTTCATTGCCGGATTGGTGTTCTACGTCATTCAAGAGGGGAATCCGGTGCGCGGCTTCCTGCTGTTCTTCGCGCTCGGCCTTGGCATGGGACTGCCGTACATGGCGCTGGCGATGGCCGTCGTGCGGACCCACCACCTGCCTAAGAGCGGGGCATGGCTCATCTGGACGAAGAAAGCGCTCGGGTGCCTGCTCCTGGGCTTGGCGGTCTATTTCCTCCGGCCGATCACGCCGGATGGGCTGACCTTGGTGTTGACGGTGGCCTTGCTTGTTGGATCCGGCGTGTACCTGGGGTGGTTGGAGCGCACCAAGGTCAAATCCCCAAGGTTCGCCTGGGTCCGGATAGCGGCCGGGACCGCGCTGCTCATCGCGGCCGCATCCATGGCATGGCCGCGGCAGACCGTGGTCAGCGTGGCGTGGCAGCCGTATTCGGCTGCAGCACTCGAGGCGACACGGAAATCCGGACGGCCGACGGTCGTCGACGTCTCGGCCGAATGGTGCTTGCCGTGTGTGGAGTTGAACCACGTGACCTTTCGGCACCCGGACGTTGTCGCCGCGCTCGCCGGCATCACGACGCTGCGGCTCGACGCCACGCAGGAGCTCACGCTGGAAGGCGAAACGTTCACGGATGAACGCCAAATCATCGGCGTGCCATCGATCGTTTTTTTTGACGTGCAAGGCAGCGAGCGGCGCGACCTGCGGCTGGAAGGGTTTGAAGGTCCGGAGGATTTCCTGAAGCGGCTCAGGCGCTTGCAGGCAGGCGTTGCGCCGGCCAAGTGATTTTGTTAAACTGCGAACGGTTTTCACGACGCCCATCAGGCATGGAGGATCGATGACGACTCGATTGCTGGCGGTTTTCGCGCTCGCGGCCACAGGGTGCGCAAGCCTGAGGAGTGCAGGCTCTGACACGGCGCGGCTGCAGTCCCGCGTCAACCTCTTGGAGCAGCGCGTGACACAGCTTGAGCGCTCCGGTGACTGGCAAGCCGCTGCCGCAACTCCGACGCCTGCCATCGAGGAAGCCGTGCTCCCGCCGCTGGAAGCGGCACCGGCTCTGTCCCCAAAGAAGAAGGCGGCCTCTGATGCGGTGACGGTCGGCGCCTCGGTAAAACCTGCCCCCCGCCAGGTCCAGCAGGCGCTCAAGAACGCCGGTTTCTACCAGGGTTCGGTGGACGGCAAGATGGGCCCGATGACGAAAGACGCGATCCGCGAGTTCCAGCGCGTGCACGGCTTGAAAGACGACGGCGTGGTCGGCAAGCAGACCTGGACCAAGCTCAGCGCATACGCGGACCAGTCCGGATCCAACGGCGAAGCGATCGCCGGCGAAACACTGAAGTAACCCGGAGCTTTTCATCAGCAGCCTGGCGCACCAGCGCCGGGCTGACTGTCTCAGCCACATGCCCCCATCCCAACGATTGCTCCTTGGCGGGGAAGCCCCGCGCGTCGACGCGGCCCTTGCGCGCCTGGCACAGGCGGACGCCGTGGCGCGGCTCTGGCGCAACGACGCGACGCTGTGGAGCCAGGACCCGGCTATCCAGCAGACGATCGCCAACCGGCTCGGCTGGCTGCGCATCGCCGACGTGATGGCCGGTGAGACGGCGCGGATTCAAGCCGTTGCGGACGATGTCCGCGGCGCCGGCTTCCGCCGGGTCGTGCTCCTCGGCATGGGCGGCAGCAGCCTCTTCTCCGAAGTCTGCCGCAACACCTTCAGACCCGCGGGGGGCATCGACCTGACGGTGCTCGATACGACCGACCCGACTGCCGTTAGGGCCGCGTCCAAGCGCCAGCCGGCCAACGCACTGGCCGCCATCGTCTCCAGCAAGTCCGGCGGCACCGCCGAAATTTCCGCGCTCTCCGCCTACTTCCACGACTTTTTTGCGCAGCACGATGCGCCGGCCGGCCAGCACCTGGTCGCGATCACTGACACCGGTACGGCACTTGAACGGCAAGCGTTTGAATGGAAGGCGCGCGCCGTCTTCGCGCATCCGCCCCAGGCCGGCGGGGACGTGGGTGGGCGCTTCTCCGCGCTGACCTTCTTCGGCCTCGTGCCGGCCGCGATCCTGGGGGTGGATGTAGCGCGGCTCCTCGCCAGCGCGCAGGCGATGTTCGCGGCGTGCGCTTCGCAGAGCCGCCTCAGCGAGCAGCCGGCTGCGCAAATCGCAGCGGTGCTCGCAGCCTGCGTCGAGGCCGGGCGGGATAAGATGACGCTGCTGTGCGCGCCACCGATGGCGAGTTTCGGCACATGGGTCGAGCAGCTCGTGGCAGAGAGCCTCGGCAAGCAGGGCAAAGGGGTGGTGCCGGTGATCGGAGAAGCGCGACAGGCACCGTCGGCGTACGGCCCGGACCGCCTATTCGTCGAGCTGCAGCTCGGCAGCGAGCCGGATACCGAGCTTGCGCGGTTCGTTGATGCCGTGGCTGCCGCCGGGCATCCGGTCATCCGGATCACGTGGGCCGACCGGTACGACCTGGGCGGGGAAGTGGCGAAGTGGGAAGTGGCCACAGCGCTCGCCGGTGTGCTGATGGCGATCAATCCCTTCGATGAGCCGAACGTTAAAGAGAGCAAAGACCGGACCGTGGCGTTGCTCGAAGCGTACGTCAAACAGGGCGGGTTCCCGCGCGAGACCCCGACGTGCACCTCGCGCGCCATCACCGTGTACGCGACGACGACCGGCGTGACCGGCCCAGGCACCGGGAAGGCGGTCACGTCGCTGCTGTCGCTGCTGAAGCCGGCCGAGTACGTGGCGCTGCTGTCGTTCCTGCCGCGTACGACTGTACTGGACCGGGCGGTTGAGCAGCTGCGCCAGCGGCTGGCCGAGCAGACCGGCCGCGCGGTGATCCTGGGCTTCGGCCCGAGGTACCTGCATTCGAACGGGCAGCTGTTCAAGGGCGGCCCGGACAACGGCATCTTCCTGCAGTTGACGTGTGATGAAACCGAAGACCTACCAATTCCCGGTAAGCCGTACACCTTCGGCGTGTTAAAGTTCGCGCAGGCGCTGGGCGATTATCAAGCGCTGCAGCAGAAAGGCCGCCGCGCAGCCCGGTTCCACCTTGGGGCTGATCCGGACGCTGGGCTGCGCGAGATCGCCTCCGCAGTCGCTGATGTTACGGGCGCGCGCGCCGTGAAATAAACATGCGCATCGCGTCGCCCCTGCCTGGCCGGCTTGCATCGTAAGTCCAGACGCGATAGGATATTCCCGCAATGTGCTGGGACCTTGTGATTGACGCAGAAGCGACGGATACGACCCGCACCGCCGCGCCGCAGCGCACGACGCGGCCGGCGGACGTAACCCCGCCATCTCCAGTTCAGGTGCCAGGCACCTGCGGTGCCAGGCACCTGGAGTGTACGGCGGCAGCGTCGTAACCCGTTCGCCTGGCGTGCGTTCCGCTCTGACCCTGATCGCATGACCGACTCCTACACGCAGCAGTACCTCTTCATCGGCCTGCTGGCCTGCGCCGGCCTGTTTTTCGGCATCGCCCCCCTCATCCTCGCCAAATTCGTCGCCCCGAAGAAGCCTGGTCTGACCAAGCAAGCGCCATACGAGTGCGGACTCGAATCAGTCGGCGATCCCTGGGTGCAGTTCAAGGCCCAGTATTACGTGTACGCGCTGCTCTTCGTGATCTTCGATGTGGAAGTGCTGTTCATCTACCCCTGGGCCCTCATTTGGAAAGAGTTCGGCGCGGTCGCCCTCATCGAGATGGGGGTCTTTATCGGCATCCTGGGGGTCGCGCTGGCGTATGCGTGGAAGAAAGGCGTGCTGGAATGGGAATAAGCGTGATTGCGGACTGCGGACTGCGGACTGCGGATTGCAATCCGAAATCCGCAATCCGAAATCCGAAATATGCTGCTCATGGCTGCTGACGAAGGCCTTAAATCCGAGCTAGAGAAGCAGGGAGTCTACTTGACGACGTGGGACCATCTGGTCAACTGGGGCCGGAGCAGCTCGATCTGGCCGCTGCAGTTCGGCCTGGCCTGCTGTGCGATCGAGATGATCTCGGCCGCCGCCTCGCGCTATGACATCGCCAGGTTCGGCTCTGAGGTGTTCCGCGCCAGCCCTCGGCAAGCCGATCTCATGATCGTGGCCGGCACCGTGACCAAGAAAATGGCGCCCCAGGTTGTGCGTCTGTACAACCAGATGGGCGACCCGAAATACGTCATCTCGATGGGCGCGTGTGCCACCTCCGGCGGTCCGTTCCACCGCGGCTACAACGTCCTGAAGGGTGTTGACCGGCTGATCCCGGTGGATGTCTACATTCCTGGCTGCCCGCCCACGCCTGAGGGATTGCTGGAAGGCCTGATGAACCTGCAAGCGCGGATCAAAAGCCGCGGCTTCGGCGCCCAGATGGCTGAGCGCAAAGGCGAGTACGCGGTGCCTGAGCTGGGCAAGCAGGGGATTGAGCCGCGCTACAATCCTGAGCTCTGGCAGCCGCCGGCACAGCATCCGTTTGATTACCAGCGCGTGCCGGATGCCCCGAATCCGGCTGAGCCTGCGAAATGATCCCAGCCCTCGAGGAACTCAAGACCCAGATTGAGCAAGCGCTAGAAGGTGTGGCGCTGACTGTCGAGGCGCCAGCCATCATCGTCCAGCCGAAGGATCTGTTGAAGGTACTCCGGTTCCTCAAAGACGCTGAGAAGCTCCAGCTCGACTACCTGGCCAACCTGACTGCCATTGACTACCTGCCTGCCGCGCTACTTGCAGCTGCGGGCGCGGCGCAGGCAGGCCCGCCGGAAGGTCGTATTGACGTCGTCTACCACCTCTACTCCATGGCGCAGAAGCACGGGCCGGTGGTGCTCAAGGTCAAGCTGCCGCGCGCCAACCCGGTCCTAGACTCGGCGGTGCCGGTGTGGCGGGGTGCTGAGTACCAGGAGCGGGAAGCGTATGACCTGTACGGCGTGAAATTTTCAGGCCATCCAGACCTGCGCCGCATCCTCATGTGGGAAGGCTTCGACGGCCACCCCATGCGCAAGGACTATGTGCCTGAGAACCAAAACGCGCCGCTGGGCAACGCAGCATGAGAGCGGCCCTCGCGATCGTGGTGATACTGGTCATGACGGCAGTGACGCCTGCCAGTTATGCCGCCGACGAATTGCGCGTCTGGACGCGACAAGCCCTGTTGGCCATCGCCGATCAAGAGCTTGGATCAAACAACCCCAATCAGTTTTATATCGGGATGGTGTTTATTGCCCCCGGCAGCGGGAAATATGAAGAGCTCTCCGCCAAATGGACGAAGTATGGCTGGGCGTCTGTGGACGAGTTCAAGGGGCACGGGATCTGGGCCGTTTACTACTCGAAGTTTCCTGGCCCGGAGGAGCGCGCCGGCGCAGGGAGAGGGCTTGGGGGTGGTTTCTCCGTGTACATCGATGACGTGACCGGGAACGTGTTGACCGGGGTGTCGGGACAGTAATGCCTTCGCTTCTGGAAGCTCGCACTCCGACCGACCAGGGCGAGCTGATGGAGGTCAATCTAGGGCCTCAACACCCCTCGACGCACGGCGTCTTCCGCATGATCGCCACCCTCGATGGCGAGACGATCGTCAAACTCAAGCCGGTCGTGGGCTACCTGCACCGCAACCACGAGCAGATCGGCGAAAGCTCAACGTACATCGCCTCGTTCCCGTTCACCGACCGGCTCGACTACTTTTGCGCCATGTCGAACAACTTAGGCCTGGCCCTGGCCATCGAGAAGCTCGGCGCCATCCCGGTGAGCGAGCGCGGCGACTACCTGCGCATCATCATGGTGGAGCTGACTCGGCTCGTGAACCACACCGCGGTGACCGGCTTTCTCATCAGCGACATGGGCGCCTTCGGCACGCCGCTGCTCTACGCCTTCCGCGAGCGCGAGAAAATCCTGGATCTGTTCGAGGCATGCTCCGGCTCGCGCATGATGTGCAACTACATCCGCCCCGGCGGGGTCAGGGAAGACGTGCCGCCGGAGTGGCTGGACCGCGCGCGCAAGATCGTGGCCGATTACCCGGCGTTCCTGGACGAGTTTGAGGCGCTGCTGACCGACAATGAGATCATCCAGCAGCGCACGCGGCAGGTGGGGGTGCTGCCCAAGGCGCTGGCGGTGAGTGCCAGCATCACCGGGCCCATGCTGCGCGCCTCCGGCGTGAACTACGACATCCGCAAGGTGGACGGCTACTCCCTCTACCCGAAGCTGCCCTTCAAGGTCCCGCTGGGCATCGTGGGGGACGTGTACGATCGGTACTACGTTCGCATCCTCGAGATGCGCGAGAGCCTCAAGATCCTCGGACAGGCGCTGAAGGACATCCCCGCCGGGCCGCACATCAGCCCGAAGGGCGCGGCCTTGGTCAAGGCGCCGCGCACCTTTCGCCCGCCGAAGGGCGAGGCGTACGGGCGGATCGAGTCGCCGAAGGGCGAGCTGGGCTTCTACCTGGTCAGCGACGGCACGCCGCAGCCGTACCGCTACCACGTGCGCGCGCCCAGCTTCATCAACCTCACCATCCTCGAGGACATGTGCTTGGGCCAGAAGATCGCGGATGCCATCATCATCCTCGGCTCGATCGACATCGTCATGGGCGAAGTGGATCGGTAATGGCCCTTGTTGGCAGCGGCGTCCTTGTTGGGATGGGGGTCGTGTTCAAGACCTTCCTCGAGACGTACCCATGGGGACGCGTCCTGCTGCGCATGGTCGGGATCCAGTCGGCCAACGGCATCACCACCATCGAGTACCCGGATGTGAAGCAGCAGCATGCCGAACGGTTCCGCTATTTCCCGTTCCTGGTGTACGACCAGACGCCGGAGAACCTGCGCTGTGTCGCGTGCAAGATCTGCGAGCAGGAGTGCCCGCCCGCGTGCATCCACATCGTCGGGCCGGCCAAGGATGCGCAGGGCCGGCCGATGAAGGCCAACGGCCGCACGTTTCCGGTGGAGTTCGACATCGACACCTCGATCTGCATGTCCTGCCGCATCTGCGTGGACGTCTGCCCCTTCGACGCCATCGAGATGGACAACGACTACGAGCTTTCCTCCACCGAGCGGCTCCACGGCATGGTGCATGACAAACAGCGGCTCCTGAAGCCGGCCGAGTATTTCCGGAAGATCAAGCCCTCCGAGGCGTCGGTCGTGGATGCGCGCTTGGACGCGAAGAAGGCCAAGGCCGCGGCGCCGCCAGCGGCACCACCCGCCCCCGCCGCATGATCCTTTCCCTCGACCAGGTGTTCGTGTCCGGACGCGCCGCGCTCCTGCAGATGGCCGGTCGCGTCCTCCCGCCGGTCCTCATGCCGTGGCTCTCCATCCTCATGACGATCGTCGTCATCGCGGCCCTGGCCCCGGCGGTCATGATGTACCTGACCCTGATCGAGCGAAAACTGCTCGCCCGGATGCAGAACCGGCTCGGCCCGACGCGCGTGGGCGTCTACGGCTTGCTGCAGCCGCTGGCCGATGGCCTGAAGATGTTGATCAAAGAGGACCTGGTGCCGCGGGGTGCTGACCCGCTGGTGCATCTGCTGGCACCCATCATGGCGGTCGTGCCGGCCATCCTGCTCTTCGCCGTGATCCCGTTCGGCCGGAACATGGCCCCGGCGAACCTCAACGTGGGCCTGCTGTACTTCCTCGCGGTCAGCTCGGTCAGCTCGTACGCCATCTTCATGGGGGCGTGGGCCTCGCGCAGCAAGTTCCCGGTGATCGGCGCCATGCGGGCCGTCGCGCAGATCATTTCCTACGAAGTGCCAGGCGTGCTCTCGGTCGTGGCCCTCATGATGGTGACCGGCACCATGTCGCTGGTGGGCATCGTCGAAGCGCAGCGCGATCAGTGGTTTATCGCGACCCCGTGGGGGTTCGTCGGCGGGGTGATCCTGTTCCTGAGCGGCATCGCCGAGGTCAACCGCACCCCGTTCGACATGCCGGAGGCCGAGTCCGAGCTGGTGGGCGGCTTCCACACCGAGTACAGCGGGATGAAGTTCGCGCTCTGGTACATGGCCGAGTTTCTCGAGGCGTTCATGGTGTGCGCCATCACGGTGACCTGCTTCCTCGGCGGTTGGCACGGGCCGGCCATCCCGTTCTGGACCCTGGGGCTGCTGCTCTCCGTGATCTTCGGCACCGCGACGCGCATGTGGTGGCCTGCGCGGGCGGTCCTGACGCTGGCACTGCTCGGCGCGACCGTCGTCTTCGGCACGCAGCCGATCCCTTCCTGGGCCTGGTTTACGCTCAAGACGTACGCGCTGGTCTTTGTGCTGGTCTGGCTGCGCGGCACGTTCCCGCGGTTGCGCGTGGACCAGTTGATGGGCCTGGCATGGAAGTTCCTGCTGCCGATGGCGCTCGTGAACGTGCTGGCTGCCGGCGTGTGGGTGCTGTACCGCCGGCCGGTGCTGGGCCCGCTGACGGCCGGCACCCTGGCCAGTACCGTGATGCTCGTCGCTGCGTACGCGATCTTCGTACGCCTGAACCGTCCTGCGCCGCTTGAGCGGCGCACGTACCTGCTCGCAGACTAACCCGTTCGCGCCATTCAGCGCGGAGCCTCAGGAGGGCACCGATGAACCAACCATCGGCTCCACCTGCCCAGACCCTGTCCTCGCCCACTATCGAGTGGGAGCGCAAGCCAAAGTCCATCGACGCCAACCTGCCGGATTACGACACCGCGTACAACAGCTTCGACTGGAAAACAGTCGAGCGCGAATTCGACTGGTCCAAGACCGGCAAGGTCAACATGGTCCACGAAGCGATCGACCGGCATGCGGCAGGGACGCGCCGGACCAAGGTCGCCCTCCACTACACCGACTACGCAGGCCGCGATGAACGGTACACCTTTGAAGACCTTAAGCAGCACACCAGCCGGTTCGGCCATGTCCTGAAAGGGCTCGGCGTGGGCAAAGGCGACCGGGTCGGCGTCTTCTTGCCCCGGACACCGGAGCTGTACATCGCGATCTTGGGCATCCACCGGGTCGGCGCCATCCCGGTGCCGCTGTTCGAGGCGTTCATGGAGCAGGCGGTGGAGGACCGGCTCGGCAACAGCGAAGCGAGCGTGTGCGTCACCTCATCGGCGCTGAAGGGCCGCATCCCGCTGGCCAGGCTGCCGGCGCTGAAGAAGCTCGTGCTGGTCGGCGCGGCCAGCCAACTGGCCCCGAATGAAATCGGCTACGAGCAAGGGATGGCCCAGGCCCCGGACTGGCTGGAGCCGACGTGGCTCACGATTGATGACGGGCTGGTCATCCACTACACCTCAGGCTCGACCGGCAAGTCCAAGGGGTGCCTGCACCGGCAGTACGCGATGGTCGGCCACTACCAGACCGCGAAGTGGGCGCTGGATCTGCGCGATGATGACGTCTATTGGTGCACGGCCGACCCTGGCTGGGTGACCGGCACCTCTTACGGCATCTACGGCCCGTGGACGCTCGGCATCACCAGCGTCGTCATCGGCGGCCGGTTCGACCCTGACCGGTGGTATGAGACCATCCAGAAGTACCAGGTCTCGATGTGGTACTCAGCCCCCACCGCGTACCGCATGCTGATGTCTGCCGGCGCCATGATCCCGAAGAAATATGACCTGACGAGCCTGCGCCACATCTGCTCGGTGGGCGAGCCGCTCAACCCTGAGGCGTTGAAATGGATCAAGAGCATCACCGGCCTGGCCCCGCACGAGACCTGGTGGATGACCGAGACCGGGATGCAGATCATCTGCAACTACCGCAGCAAGGACTTCCCGATCGGCTGCACCGGGAAGCCATTCCCAGGCACGTACGCCACCGTGGTGGACGACCAGGGCAAGGAGCTGCCGCCGGGAACCCTCGGCAACTTGGTGGTCAAGCCTGGCTGGCCGGCGATGATGACGGCGATCTGGAACAACACAGCGAAGTTCGATGAATACTTCCGCATCCCTGGCTGGTACGTGAGCGGCGATTCAGCGTTCAAGGATGAGCAAGGCTATCTCTGGTATCAGGGCCGGCAGGATGATGTGATCAAGACCGCCGGCGAGCGGGTGGGGCCCTTCGAGGTGGAAAGCGCGCTGGTCGCGCACCCAGCGGTGGCTGAGGCCGGCGTGATCGGCAAGCCGGATGCGATGCGCGGCTCGATCATCAAGGCGTATATCGCCCTCCGCAAGGGGCATGCGCCCTCGGAGGCGCTGAAGAAACACATCGCAGATTTCGTGAAGACCAATCTGGCTGCGCACGCAGCACCCAGAGAAATCGAGTTCGTGGATAAGGTGCCGAAGACGCGCTCAGGCAAGATCATGCGCCGCGTTCTGCGCGCATGGGATGCCGGCGAACCCGTGGGGGACGTATCCACGATGGAGGAGTAAATGAAGCTCCTCGCCGTGGCGGTTGCCGCCGGGCTCGTGGCAGCGGCCGGATGCGCGCCGAAAACGCATGAGTGGGAGCGCCTGTCGAGGCCGGTGAAGGCGCCGGCGTTCATGCTGACCCGTCTTGAGAGCGGCGCAGTCACGCTGGAGCAGCTCCACGGCAAGATCATCCTCATGGAATTCTGGGCCACCTGGTGCGAACCGTGCCGGTACTCGTCTCCGTCGCTGGACGCGATGTACCGGCAGTACAAGGACAAGGGGGTCACCGTGCTGCTGGTCAATGAAGGCGAGCCGGCCGCGAAGGTGCGCGCGTGGGCCGGGGGACGGTTCGAAGCGCCGATCGTGCTGGACAGCGACCTGTCCGTCGGCCGGCGCTACGATGTCAATGCGCTCCCGTCGCTGTTCATCATCGACGGCGAGGGCCTGGTCCAGTACAAGCGCGAAGGCTACGAAGGCGGGTTGGAGCAGGACTTGCGCGTCATCCTCAAGACGCTGATGGACGAGCGAGCCGCAGCGGCCAAGGCCCATGCGCGATAAGCTGGTCATTGCCGGCCTCGAAGCCGAGACGCGCATCGGCACGACCGAGATTGAGCAGGAGACACCGCAGACCGTTTGGGTGGACCTGGAGCTGGCGATTGATGCGCGCACCGCGGCTGCCCGCGACTATGTGACCGACGCGGTGGACTATGCCCGCGTGGTGGATGAGGTCCGGCGCCTGCTGGAAGGCCGGTCCTGGCAGCTGTTGGAGACCGCGGCTGAGCAGATCGCCACGCTGATCTTGCGCATGGGTGTGCCGCGCGTGCGCGTGAAGGTCACCAAGCGCGCCTTGGAAGGCATCGAAGGCGCCTCGGTCGAAATCTCCCGCCGGTTGCAGTAAAGCAGGCTAGCGTTTGCGGTAGGTCGCGAACGAGGAGCTGGTTTCCCAGAGCTTGATGGATGTGACAGGAAAACCAGCTTTCACCGCGTAGTCGAAGATCAGTTTGGCGATGTGCTCCGCGGTGGGATTGGCATCCAGCACGTAGAGCCGCTCGCTCTTCAACTTCGCAATCAACGGGTCCTTCCGCGAGAGCAGCATCGTGTGGTCCAGCGTCTCGTCGATCCAGCGCTGGATCGTGCGCTTCACATCCTCAAAGTCCCGCACCATCCCCCGCGCATCCAGCCGCTCAGACGAGAGCTCGATCTCCACGGTGCCGTTGTGCCCGTGGAGGTAGCGGCATTTCCCCGCGTAATTGAGGAGGCGGTGGCCGTAACAAAATTGGATGACTTTGGTGACGCTGTACATCACGCGATCAATTGTCCGCCGTCAACGAATATGGTGGAGCCGGTGATGAAGTCGGTGCCTTCAATGAGGAAGGCGACGGTATTGGCGATGTCTTGCGGGCTACCCCATCGTGCCAGCGGCACGCGCTTGGCGATGCGGGCCCTCGTGGCGCGGCTCATGTCCTGGGGCGGCAGGATCGGGCCAGGGGCGATGGCAGCGACTTGGATGTGCGGGGCCAGTTCTTTCGCAAGCGCCTTGGTCAGGCCGAGGATGCCGGCTTTGGAGACGCAGTAGGGCAGGTAATGCTTGTACGGCCGCACCCCGGCCCAGTCCGCGAGGTTGATGATCTTCCCGACGCGACGGCGGCGCATGAGCCGGCTCGCGTACAGCGCGCACAGGAATGGGCCGCGCAGGTTCGCGGCGAACGTGTCATCCCAGTCCTTGGCGGTGAGCCGTTCGAAGGGGGTGCGGGGAAACACGGCGGCAGAGTTGACCAGCACGTCCAGCCGTCCGTACGCGCGGCCGATGGTTGCGAACATCCGCTTGATGTCTGTTTCGCGCGTCAGGTCAGCCTTGACCGCGAGCGAACGGCTGCCGATGCGCTTCAGCGCATCGAGCGTGGCATTCGCCTCGGCGGAAGAACTGCGGTAGGAGATCACGACATCGGCACCTCGGCGCGCGAGGGTCAGGGCGATCGTGCGGCCGATGCGGACAGCGCCGCCGGTGACAAGAACCACGCGGTGATGCAGGTCCATGCGGGGACGGGTGAAGGGTTAACGGTTGGGGCGCTGCTGCAGGCGGTCGGCCATCGCGTTCAAGGCCTTGGCCAGGTCTTCGAGGGCGTCACCCTCGCGCAGCACGATCCGTTGGGAGAAATCGCCGTTGCTGTAGCTCTCGAGGATCTTCTTGATGCGGTTCATGGGCCCAACGATGCGGTGGCTTTGGCGGATCCCGAGGAAGAACACGATCGGGATGGACAGCAGCAGTTCGATCAAGAGGGTGACGGCGATGGCGATGAGGGCGACGGTCAGGTGGACCTGCATGCCGGTCTCGACCGGCTGGTACATGGTGCCCCAGAGCAAGCCGGTGGCGATGAGGGAGCTGATGACCGCCACGGCCAGGACCGCGGCAAAGATCCGGGTCACGAAGCGCAGCTGGTAGCCTCGGTCGACCAAGTACTGTTTTCTGACGAACTTTTGCTCTGACATTGTGAAATAGTATATCACAGAAGTGGCTGTGCCAATTGACTTGTGGAACCGCCTTTGTTAGGCTCAACACATATGAATGTCCCTTCGCACCCACCGTACTTGCGCACTAGTCAGCGGCGGTCTGGACAGCGCCTTCCTCTTGCAATCGCTTCTGGCCCAAGGCCTTCGCGTCATTCCCGTGTACGTGCGCTGCGGGTTCCGCTGGGAGCCTGCTGAGCGGCATTGGTTAGGCCGCTTGCTGCGCGCCATGCGCCATCCCCACCTTGAACGCCTCGTGATGGTTGAGTTACCGATGCGCTCGCTCTATGGACGCCACTGGAGCTTCGGGGATCAGGCGGCGCCCTCAGCCTCCAGCCCGGATGCCGCGGTCTATCTGCCGGCCCGCAATGCCTTCTTGCTCACCGCTGCGGCGCGGGTCGCGGACACGCACAAGGCCGAGACCATCGCCCTCGGCGTGCTGAAGGGCAACCCGTTCGGGGACGCCAGCCCCAAGTTCCTCCGCCTGGCAGGGCAGGCACTCAGCGAAGCGCTGCGCCATCCGGTGCGCGTGAAGGCCCCCCTGGCCGGCTTGCGCAAGGCCACCCTGGTGCGGCAGCTCAGTCCGGCTCTCGCCGCGCTCAGCTTTTCCTGCATCAACCCGTGCGGCCGCGCGCATTGCGGCCGGTGCAATAAGTGCGCCGAGCGTCGGCGCGCGTACCACGCCGCCCGCGTGGCTGATCCGACCGCGTATGCCCGCCGCTAGCCTCTGGCGCACCTCGATCGGCCGGAAGGCGCTCATGGCAGGCACCGGCCTCTGTTTGATCGGCTTCGTGGTCGCCCACCTGCTCGGTAATCTGCAAATCTTCCTCGGGCCTGAGGCGATCAACGCGTACGCGGTGAAGCTGCGCCACTACGGCGCGCTGCTGTGGGTCGCGCGCGGCCTCCTGCTGCTGGCCGCGGTCATCCACATCGAGACCTCGATCCGGCTCTCCCTCGAGAACCGCCGCGCGCGCGGCACGCCGTACGCTGTGTTCCAGCCGGCCGTGACCGGCCTGGCGGCGCGCTCCATGCTGCCCACCGGCCTGCTGCTGTTCAGCTACGCGGTCTATCATCTGCTGCATTTCACGTTCCGCACCGCGCATCCAGAGCTGACGCACGCGGTCGATGTGCTAGGCCGCCACGACGTGTACCGGATGATCGTGCAAAGCTTCCGCGAACCAGGCATCGCCGGCGCGTACATCGCCGGGATGGCGGCGCTGTGCCTGCACGTCAGCCATGGCTTCGGCAGCGCGTTTCAAACGCTGGGGCTGGCCAACGAGCGGACGATTCCGATCACTGCGGCTGTGAGCCGGCTGCTCGGCGGGTTGATCTTTCTAGGCTACACCTCGATCCCGGCCGCAGTGCTCTTCGGATGGCTTCGATGATCCTCGATGCGAGAATTCCTGCCGGCCCGTTGCCGGAGAAGTGGGACGCGTGCCGTCGGGCGCTGAAGACCGTGCGTCCCGATGAGGCCAAGGCCTACCGGGTGCTCGTCGTCGGGACCGGCCTGGCCGGCGCGTCAGCCGCTGCGACGCTGGCTGAGCAGGGCTTTCAGGTCGAGGCCTTCTGTTTCCAGGATTCCGCCCGCCGGGCGCACAGCATTGCGGCGCAGGGCGGCATCAACGCGGCGAAGAATTATCCCAAGGACGGCGACTCCATCGAGCGGCTCTTCACCGATACCATCAAAGGCGGCGACTTTCGCGCGCGCGAGGCGAACGTGTACCGGTTAAGCCAGGTGTCCAACGCGATCATTGACCAGTGCGTGGCTCAGGGCGTGCCGTTTGCCCGGGAGTACGACGGGTATCTGGCCAACCGCTCCTTCGGCGGCGTGAAAGTGCGCCGGACGTTCTACGCGCGCGGCCAGACCGGCCAGCAGCTCTTGCTGGGCGCCTACCAGGCGCTGATGCGCCAGGTGCAGGCCGGTCGCGTGCGGATCCATCCGCGGACCGAGATGCTGGACGTGGTCATCGCAGACGGCGAGGCCAAGGGCATCGTGGTCCGGGACTTGGTCTGCGGCGCCGTCACGACCTATGCCGGCGATGCGGTGGTGCTGGCCACAGGCGGCTACAGCACGATGTACTTCCTGTCCACGAACGCGAAGGGCTGCAACGTCACCGCCACGTACCGCGCGTACCGGCGGGGCGCAGCCTTCGCCAACCCCTGCTTTACCCAGATCCACCCCACCTGCATCCCGGTTGCCGGAGCCCACCAATCCAAGCTGACGCTGATGTCCGAATCGCTGCGCAACGACGGGCGCATCTGGGTGCCGAAGCGCCAGGGCGATGCGCGAGCCCCGGACCAGGTGCCTGAAGAAGAGCGGGACTACTACCTCGAGCGGCGCTACCCCAGCTACGGCAACTTGGCCCCGCGCGACATCGCGTCCCGCGCCGCCAAGGCGGTCTGCGATGAGGGCCGCGGCGTGGGCCCAGGCGGCCAGGGCGTCTACCTGGATTTCCGCGATGCAATCAAGACGCTGGGCCGCCCGACGATTGAAGAACGCTACGGCAACCTCTTTGCCATGTATCATGAGATCACATCTGAGGATGCGTACGCGGTCCCGATGCGCATCTACCCGGCCCCCCACTACACGATGGGCGGGCTGTGGGTGGACTACCATTTAATGAGCACGGTCCCAGGGCTGTTCGTGATCGGGGAAGCCAACTTCTCTGACCATGGCGCGAACCGGCTGGGAGCTAGCGCGTTGATGCAGGGTTTGGCCGACGGCTATTTCATCCTGCCGCTGACCCTGGCCGGGTATCTGGCCGTCCGCCGGCCGGCGAGCAGGAGCGTTGAGCATCCAGCATTCGGCGATGCGCGCCGCGGGGTGCAGGAGCGCACCCAGCGGCTCCTGGCGGTGCAGGGCAAGCGCACCGTGGATGAGTTCCACCGGGAACTGGGCACGCTGATGTGGGATGAGTGCGGGATGTCGCGGACCCGCGAAGGCCTCTCCCGCGCGTTGGCTGCGATCCCCAAACTGCGCGAGGCGTTCTGGAAGGATGTGACGGTGCTGGGCAGCGGCGAGGAGTTGAACCAGGCGCTGGAGAAGGCCGGCCGGGTGGCCGACTACCTGGAATTTGCCGAGTTGGTCTGCCAGGATGCGCTGCATCGCGAAGAGTCGTGCGGCGGGCATTTCCGGGCCGAGCACCAGACCCCAGACGGGGAAGCCAAGCGCGACGATGCGAACTTCAGCTACGTCGCGGCCTGGCAATCTGCGGGTGAGGGTGCGCCGGCGACGCTGCATCGCGAGCCGCTGACGTTTGAGGCGGTGCCGCTGGCGGTCCGGAGCTACAAGTGAGTCCCCAACGATCATGAAATTGACCTTGAAGGTTTGGCGCCAGGCCAACGCGCAGAGCCGCGGCGAGTTCAAGACGTACCAGATTGATGACGCGAGCCCGGACATGTCGTTCCTTGAGATGCTCGATACGGTCAACGAACAGCTGATCCACGAGGGCAATTCTCCCGTCGCGTTCGACCATGACTGCCGCGAAGGCATCTGCGGCTCGTGCTCGATGATGATCAACGGATCTGCGCACGGCCCGGAGCGCGCCGTCGCTACGTGCCAACTGTACATGCGCCATTTCAAGGACGGCGGGACGATCACCATCGAGCCGTGGCGGGCGCGGGCGTTTCCAGTCATCAAGGACCTGGTGGTGGACCGCAGCGCCTTTGACCGGATCATCCAGGCTGGCGGCTACGTGTCGGTCAACACTGGGGACGCGTCGGAGGCCAACTCGGTCCCGGTGCCCAAGCCGGCCGCTGACTCGGCCATGGATGCGGCCGCGTGCATCGGCTGCGGCGCGTGTGTCGCTGCGTGCCCCAACGCCTCAGCCATGCTGTTCGTGGCCGCGAAGGTCTCGCACTTAGCGTTGCTGCCGCAAGGCCAGCCGGAGAAGGCGCAACGAGTCCGGAACATGGTCGAGGCGATGGATGCGGAAGGCTTCGGCAACTGCACCAACCATTTCGAGTGCATGGACGCGTGCCCGAAATCGATCCACGTGAAGTTCATCGCGCAGATGAACCGCGAACTGTACAAGGCCTCTGCGTGACATCCTCCGTGCCGCGCATCGGGTTCCTCGGCCTCGGCACGATGGGCGCGCCCATGGCTGCGAACCTGCTGGGTGCCAAGTTTCCGGTCACCGTCTGGAACCGCACCGCCGCCAAGATGGAGCCGCTGCTGCGCCGGGGGGCGAAGGCCGGCAAGACGCCGGCGCAGGTGGCCGGAGATTCAGATATCATCATCACGATGGTGTCCCGGCCGCAGGATGTGGAAGAGCTGGTGACACGGCCCGAGGGTGTGCTCGAGGGGCTGCGCGCCGGCAGCGTCCTGATCGACATGAGCACCGTGCTGCCGGCGACTTCGCGCACGCTGGCCGGCGCGGTGGCGGCGAAGCAAGCCGAGTTTCTGGACGCGCCGGTCGTCGGCTCGAAAGGCCCAGCCACTGACGCATCGCTGGTCATCCTCGTGGGCGGGCTGCCGACCACGCTTGAGCGAAGCCGTCCGGTGCTGGCTGCGATGGGCAAGACGATCATCCATGCCGGCGGTGTCGGCGCCGGGGCTGCGATGAAGCTCTCGACCAACCTGATGCTGGCACACCTGGCGGCCGGCTTCGCCGAGGCGCTGCTGCTGGCCCGGCGCGCCGGGCTGGATCCGAAACAGTACCTCGAGGTGCTCGAGGCCAGCACGTTCCGCTCGCCGTGGTATCACACGAAAGGCAAGAGCATGATCGCCGGGGAGTTTGCTCCGCATTTCGCGCTGAAACACATGCGCAAGGACCTGGGGCTGATGCGCGAACTCTCCAGCGACGTCAAGGCCGCGCTGCCCATCACCGAAGCCATCGAAGCGCTGTTCGGCCGGTCCGAGCAGGCCGGGCGCAGCGAGCTGGACTACTCCGCGATCCTCGCCACGCTCGAAGAGACGCGCTGATGTCCGTCACCGCCGAACAGCAGAAGCTGGCACCGCTGCGCGCCGACGTCCGGTTTCTGGGTGAACTGCTCGGCCAGGTGCTGCAGCGCCAGGAGGGGGCCGCACTCTTCGCCGTCGAGGAGCGGATCCGGCGCATGGCCATCAAGGCCCGGCGCGGCCAGGGCGGCGACGCGGCGCTGCGCCACGCACTCGCCAAGCTGCCGTTGCCGCTGGCCGAGCGGATCATCCGCGCCTTCTCGGTCTACTTCCAGCTGGTGAACATCGCCGAGGAGAGCCACCGCATCCGCCGTAAGCGGCACTACCAGTCGCTGCCAGGCGCGCACCCGCAGCGCGGCTCGATCGAAGACTTAGTCCACCGGCTTCGCGGGTCCGGTGTGCCGTTTGAGACGGTGGCGCGGCAGTTGCAGGAGCTGTCGATCACGCTCGTGCTCACCGCGCACCCCACACAGGCGCTGCCGCCGACCATCCTGACGAAGCATCGCGCCATTTGGGACCTGCTGCTGCAGCGCCAGCTCATGAACCCGGTGCCGCGCGAAGCCGAGGCGCTCTCGCACGCGCTGCTTGAGGAGATCATGGGGCTGTGGCAGACGGACGAGCTGCGCTCGGCCAGGCCCACGGTCCAGGACGAGGTGGAGCAGGGGCTCTATTACCTGTCGTCGGTGCTGTACGACGCGCTGCCTGACGTGGCGCAGGCATTGCGCCGCGAGATCACCCGCGCGTACGGCCGGCAAGCCCCCTTGGCCGGCCCGGTCCGGGTGGGGAGCTGGATCGGCGGCGACAAAGACGGCAACCCCAACGTCACGCACGAGTCGCTGCGGTGGGCCTTGTTGCGCTACCGCCAGGCCGCGCTTGCCAAATACCTGGAATCGCTCGAGCATCTGCAGGAGCGGCTGACCCACTCAGATCAGCTCTGCCGCATCGCCCCGGCCCTGGTGCGGTCGATTGCCAATGACCGGCGCAGCTATCCAGCACTCGTCGAATCACTGGAAACGAAGTTCCCGCACCAGCCGTACCGGCAGAAGCTCGGGTACATGCTGCACCGGCTGCGGCAGATGTTCCGCTCACCGTCGGAGGGCGACGGCGGCTATACCTTGGTCCAGGACTTTGCGCGGGAAGTCGAGCTGATTGAGCGGAGCCTCCTCCAGCACCGCGCCAACGCGGTCGCGGAGCACGACGTGGCGACCCTGCGCCTGCAGATCGCGCTGTTCGGGTTCACGTTCGCCCGGATCGACGTCCGGGAACACAGCCAGCGGCACCTGGACGCCTTCGCAGAGCTTGCGCGGCTGCACGAATTGTCTTCGCACGACCCGCGCGAGATGACCGAGGAGCAGCGGTTGGCATTGCTGGATAAGCTGTTGGGCCAGCCGCGGTACGTCGAGCTGCTGCGCGGCTGCTCGCCAGCCACACGCGAGGTGGTGCGGACGTTCCAGGTCATGGCCGACCACCTGGAGCAGGTGGACGCCGAGGCGATCGACGGCTACATCATCAGCATGACGCACCATGCCAGCGACCTGCTCATCGCGCTGTGGTTCTTCCAGCAGACCGACCTGTTCCGCCGCACGACGCGCGGCTTCCACTGCGGCGTGAACCTGATCCCGCTGTTCGAAGGCATCGACGACCTGCGGCGCGCCCACGAGATCATGGCGACGCTGTACCGCCACCCGGTGTACCGCCAGTATTTGGCCTCGCGCGAGTGGCGGCAGCAGATCCAGCTGGGCTATTCCGACTCCACGAAGGACGGCGGCTTCCTGACCGCCACATGGGAGCTGTACCAGGCGCAATCAACGCTGCACCGGACCGCGGCCAAGCACCGCGTGCAACAGCAACTCTTCCACGGCCGCGGCGGCACGATCGGCCGCGGCGGCGGGCCGCTGCACCAGGCGATCTTGGCCCAACCGCAAGGCACGCTCGAGGGGCGCATCAAAATCACCGAGCAGGGCGAAGTCATCGCGGCCAAGTACGCCAACCCGCTCATGGCGGTGCGGAACCTCGAGCTGGTCCTGACCGCGGTGATGGAAGCGACCCTGATCCCGCCGAAGGCCGCCCCCCAGCGCGCGACGTGGATGGCGGTCATGGCCGCGCTCTCCCGCGCCGCGTACGCGCACTACCGGCGCTTTGTCTTTGAGGACCCGGCGTTCGTGACGTACTTCGAGCAGGCCACACCGGTGGATGCGATCAACGAGTTCAACATCGGCTCGCGGCCGGCGCGCCGCACCAGCTCCCGGAAGATCGAGGACCTGCGCGCCATCCCCTGGGTGTTCAGCTGGATCCAGAGCCGACAGCTGATCCCGAGCTGGTTCCCGTTCGGGTCAGCGGTCGAGCAATACTGCTCCGACCACAAGGACGGGCTGGCCAAGCTGCAGGGCATGTACCGCCACTTTCCGACCTTCCGGGTCATGGTGGACTTCGTCCAGATGAGCCTCGGCATGGCGGACATGCGGATCGCACGGCACTACGCCGCGCTTGTGCGGCCCTCAGGTGTGGGCCGCACAGTCTTTGCCGCGATCGAGGAAGAGTTCGACCGGTCCCGGCACGCCGTCTTGGCCATCGCTGGCCAGCGCGAGCTGCTCGACGGCAACTCCGTGCTGCAGAACGCCATTCGCCTGCGCAACCCGTACGTGGACCCGATCAGCCTGCTGCAGGTGCGGTTCCTGCGCGAGTGGCGGCAGACCAGCAATGCGCGCCGGCGCCGCCCGCTGACCCGGACACTGGCCTTGACCATCAACGGCATCGCTGCAGGCATGCGGCACACAGGATAGGGGGCATCGTGGTTGAAGAGGCTGTTCCCGGCCCACGCGAGCGGATCTCGTGGTTCGCCGGCATGGCGTTCTTGCTCATCGCGGCTGTCATGACTGGCTTGGCGTGGCATCTGGTGCGTTCCTACCGGATCTCCAGCGACATTCACAGCGAGCAACTGCGGCTCGTCCGTCTCATTGGTGAGATCAGGCATCTGGATGAGGTGCTGACGATGTCAGCCCGCATGGCCGCGGTGACCGGGGCGCCGGAGTGGGAGCAGCGGTATATGACGTTCGAGCCGCAGCTCTCCGCCGCGATCAAAGAGGCGCGCCAGGTCGCCCGCGCGTTCGGCGACGAGCCGGATGCCACCGCGACGGATGAGGCCAACACCCGGCTGGTGGCCATGGAGACGCAGGCGTTCGAGTCCGTCCGCGCCGGCCGGCTCGAGAAGGCGCGGCAGGAGCTGTTCAGCCCGGCGTACGAAGCTCAGAAAGCCGTGTACGCGCACGGCATGGAGCAGGTGACCAGTGCGCTTGAGGCGAGACGGGCCCAATTGCTCGTGGTGGAACGCGGCCGGCTTCGGTCATCGTTGATGGCCCTCGTCGTGGCGTTCGCGCTCCTTGTCGTGGCAGGATGGCTGGCCATGCGCGCATTGCGCGCCGGCGAGGTGCGCTTGCTCAGGAGCCACCAGGAGCTCCAATCGATGAACCAGGGGCTGGACCAGAAGGTCAACGAGCGCACGGCCGCGCTGTCCACGTTGAATGTCCAGCTGCAGCAAGAGGTCTCGAGCCGGAAACATACGGAGCAGGAGCTGGCGCGGAAAGTTGAACAGTTAGAGACGTTGAACAAGCTCCTCATGGGCCGCGAAGAGCGCATCCTAGAAATGAAGCAAGAGGTGAACGTCCTGCTGCAGGAGCTGGGCCGCGCCGAGCGGTATCACCTCGGACCACCCAGGAGCGGATGATGCATCGCATCGTGTTGTTGCGGCACGGGCAGAGCACGTGGAACCAAGAGAATCGCTTTACCGGTTGGACCGACGTGCCGCTCTCCGAGCAGGGCGTGCGCGAGGCCCAGGAGGCCGGCCGCCTGCTCAAGAAGGACGGGTACGTCTTCGACCTGGCGTACACGTCGGTGCTGAAGCGCGCGATCAAGACGCTCTGGCTCGTCCTGGAAGCGATGGACCTGATGTGGATCCCTGAGGAGCAGAGCTGGCGGCTCAACGAGCGCCACTATGGCGCGCTGCAAGGCTTGAACAAGGCGGAGACCGCGGCCAAGTTCGGCGAAGCGCAGGTCCTGAGCTGGCGCCGCAGCTACGATGTGTCGCCGCCGCCTCTGACGCCGGAGGACCCGCGGCACCCAGGCCAGGACCCGCGGTACGCCGGCCTCTCCACGAGCGAGCTGCCGCTGACCGAGTGCCTCAAGGACACGGTCGCGCGGTTCCTCCCCTACTGGCACCAGAGGATCGCCCCATCAATCAAGGCCGGCAAGCAGGTGATCATCGCAGCGCATGGGAACAGCCTGCGGGCCCTGGTCAAATATCTTGACCATGTGCCGGATGCTGACCTGGTCAACCTGAACATCCCGACCGGCATCCCGCTGGTGTACGAGCTGACGGATGACCTGAAGCCGATCACGCACTACTATCTGGGCGATCCGGAAGCGGTGAAGCGGGCCGCGGCTGCGGTGGCAGCGCAGGGGAAAGGGAAGGCGTGATGAGGCCTGAGAAACACGAAGGCCCCCGGCGTCAGCCGAGGGCCTTCTGTGGTCGAGTGGAACCGAAGAACGGCTTACAAGAGCTGCGTGCCGCCTTCCGGCAGGGGCGCATCGAGACCGGTGATCGGGAAGGTCACGATATGGACCACCCCGCCGATCTCGTTCTCAATGCCATCCTTCAGGCCGCGTCCAAGGCCGACGAAGAAGTTCTCGCCAGCGTCCATCGCTTCCTTGGGTTCGGTGATGAGATCTGCCCAGCCGAGCAGCAGGTTCTTCACGCCGAAGCCCAACTTGCTGATGGCTCGGTTGGACCAGCCGACCTCGCTCGTCCACGGGCTGGGGGTGTAGTCCTTGGTCAAGGACAACGTGTACTTCGCTCCACCAGCCGAATCCGCGGCGTAGCCAATCGCCGGCAGGGTGGCCATCAACGCCACCACGACAACAACCACGAACCCGATTCGCTTACACATACCCACCTCCTAGTTGCCGGATAGTCTAGCCAGGAGGTTGTGCCTTGTCAAGCCACTTCTTAAGAAGTGATATTAAGAAGTGATGCTTACGCGTAACTCATTGTTTCATAGATAATTAAGTCAAATTAATTAAGTAGGTTAGAAAAGAAAAGGAGAAAAATGACCACCCGGCAAGCGACTTCACTCTCCATTTTCCTCTCATTGTTAGGGCTTGGGCTGTCCGGATACCTGTTCTTCATGCATCTCGGGATGCTGCGAGGCGACCTGCTCGGGGGTGGTGCGTGCGGCGCAGGCGTGTTCAACTGCCACGTGGTGACTGGAAGCGTTTGGAATACTTTGTTTGGGTTGCCGTTGCCGATCTGGGGCTTGATCGCGTATAGCGGCATGCTGGGCCTGGCCCTCTTGGCCAGGCAGCCTGGGTGGCAAGAGGATGGGTTGCGGCTGGTGGCACTCGTGGCAGCGGTCATGCTGGTCGCTGACCTGTTTCTGCTGGGTATTCAAGCGGTCATTCTGAGGAACTACTGCCTCTTGTGTCTGGGCACCTATGTGGTCAACGCCGCCCTCTGGCTGACGGCAGCCGCTGGCGTGCGGCAGCCGGCCCCCGCAGCGGCTGTGGCTGGGCTGCGCGCCCTGGGCCGGCTGATGCCATCACCGCAGAGGCCTGAAGTCGGCCTCTTCTGGGGGTTGCTGGTCCTGAGCACGATCAGCGCCATCGGGCTGCACCTTTCGACGTTGTTCGCCAGCCGCGGCACGCTGGGCGGCTTCAAGCAACAGATCGCCGAGTTCATGACCGGACGCCCGCGGGTGGCGGTGGACGTGGCGGACGACCCCTCGATCGGACCGGCCGAGGCGCCCATTCAATTGGTCGAGTTCAGCGATTTCTTCTGCCAGGCGTGCCAGCGCGCGTCCAAGATGAACCACGTGCTCTTGGAGAACCACCGGGGGCAGGTGCGCTTCGTGTTTAAGAACTTCCCGCTCGATCAGAGCTGCAACACCGCGATCCAGCGCGACGTCCATCCCGGCGCCTGCCGGGCGGCCGCGGCCGGGGAGTGCGCGCACGCGCAAGGCAAGTTCTGGCCGCTGCATGACCGGATCTTCGCCAAGGGACACGAGTATGACCTGAACCGCCTGAGCGAGGATGCGCAGGAGGCCGGGCTCGACGTGGCTGGGTTCAACGCCTGCCTGGCGAACGGGGAAGGCATGGCCCGGGTGACGAAAGACATCGCCGAGGCTAGCAAGGCGAGCGTTGTGAGCACGCCGACCTACGTGATCAATGGCGTGCCGGCCGGGGGCGGGTTGACGCCGGAGACGTTCCAGGACTTTGTCGATGTGTTGATGGAGGGGGGATGATCCGACCACCTGGGCAGGTGGTCGGATGATCGCGCCGGCCGCGCTCGAAGTCGGGGATATCGCGCCCCCGTTTGAGCTGAAGGACGGGCAAGGCCACACCGTGCGGCTGGAGGATTTCCGTGGCAAGACGGTCGTCCTGTATTTCTATCCCAAAGACGACACCCCGGGCTGCACGAAAGAGGCGTGCGCGTTTCGTGACGAGCGGGCCACGTTCGCCAAGGCCGGCGCCGTCGTGCTCGGCGTCAGCGCAGACACCGAGGCCTCCCACCGGAAGTTCTCCGACAAGTACGGGCTGACCTTTCCGCTGCTGAGCGACCCGGACCACGCAGTGTGCCAGGCGTACGGCGTGTACGGCAAAAAGTCGATGTACGGCCGCACGTATTTCGGCATCGTGCGCACGACCTTCGTGATCGACCCGCGCGGCCGCATCGCCGCTGTATTCCCGCGCGTCAAGGTCGACGGCCATGCCGACGAAGTGCTGGCCGCCATCCGCGCCGCCGCACCGCCCGCAGCGCGCTAGCGCTGCCCATGACCGCGGACCGGCTCGCCCGAGTGCTCGCCAGGATCGACGACCTCAATCGGCCGCAGCCCAGCGAGCTCGAGTATGCGCAGCGGCTCACCGCGTGGGTGGTGCGGCTTTCCCCGGAGGCTTCAGATGCGCTCCGCATCGCGGCGCGCGGGCAGCATGTGCGGCGCTGGACGATCCCCCGGGACCAGTACCCGGCCGGCCGCGCCGGCTACCTCAAGTGGCGCGAGACCCTGAAACGCTTCCACGCCGACACGGTGGCCGAGGCCATGCAGGCGGAGGGCTATCCGGCGGAGGCCATCGCCCGCGTGCGCGAGCTCATCATGAAGCAGCGGCTCGGCGACGACTCGGAGACGCAGGTCTTGGAAGACGCGTTGTGCCTGATCTTCTTGGAGTCCCAGTTCAGCGATCTGCGGCGCAAGGCGCCTGAGCCAGTGTTCCGGGAGGCGGTGCGCAAGACATGGGCGAAGATGAGCCCAGCCGCGCGGCTGTTGGCGCTCGCCCTGCCGATGCCGCCGGAGGATCGGCGTTACTTGGACGAGGTCTTACGGCGGGGTGCGGTCGGGTCGTAGGACGGGCAGAGGGCCTGGCCGAACGGGCAGTCGCGGCATCGCGGCGCCTTGGCGTTGCAGACCGTGCGGCCGTGGATGATCATGCGGTGGCTGAACACGGTCCACTGCGCGCGCGGCACGACCGGCATCAGGTCCTGTTCGATCTTCTTCGGGTCGGTGTGCCGTGTCAGGCCCATCCGCTGGCTGACCCGCATCACGTGCGTGTCCACCACGACCCCGTCCTGCTTGCCGTACGCATTGCCGAGAATCACGTTCGCAGTCTTGCGGGCGACCCCGGGCAATGCGAGCAAGTCCTCCATCCGGTCCGGCACCTTCCCCTTGAACCGCTCAACGAGCAGCCGGGCCGCGCTTCGGATGTGCTTAGCCTTCGTGCGGTAGAAATTGACCCGGGCGAGGTCTTGGGTCAATCTCGCCAGCGGGGCGTTGGCATAGTCCGCAGCCCGTCGGTACGTCTTGAACAGCTCTGGCGTGACTTTGTTGACCAGCGCGTCGGTGCACTGGGCTGAGAGGATGGTCGCCACCAGCAGCTCAAGCGGGTTGCGGTAGGTGAGCGTGCACCGGGCGTCAGGGTATGCCTGGGCCAGGGTGGCGAGGATTGTGGGCGCGGAGGCTCGTGCCATCGCCTGATTCTAGGGCCGCCGCGACGGTGGCGCAAGGCGGCAGGAGCAGCTAGAATACAGGGACTCCCATGAAGCTCACCGGAACCGTCGCCATCATCACCGGCGCTAGCCGCGGCCTCGGCCACTCTGTGGCCATGCGGTTCGTCCGTGAAGGGGCGAAGGTGGCCATTTGCAGCCGCACGCCGATCGGCATCGAAGAGGTCGCGCGCGACTTGCGGCGCGCCGGCGGCGAGGTCTTGGCGGTGAAGGCGGACGTGTCCCAGGAACGCGACGTGGACCGCTTGGTGTCGATGACGATGAAGCAGTTCGGCAAACTTGATGTGTTGATCAATAACGCGGCGGTGCTGACACCGCGCGGCCCCATCCACCAGATGAAAGTGACCGATTGGGACCTGACGATGGCGGTCAACTTGCGCGGGCCATACCTGTGCATGCGCGGGGTGCTGCCGCACTTTTTTGCGCAGAAGCGCGGTGCCATCGTGAACGTGTCCTCCGGCGCCGGGAAGCGGCCGGCGCCAGGGTGGGGGCCGTACGCCGTGTCGAAGGCCGGCGTCGAGAGCCTGACCGCCTCGGTGGCCGAGGAGGTGCGGGCGCACGGCGTGCGCGTCAACGCGGTCAACCCCGGCGGCACGCGCACCGCGATGCGCGCCGCCGCGTACCCGCAGGAAGACCCCATGCGGCTGCCGGTGCCGGATGAACTGACCGGCGTGTTCGTGTACCTGGCCAGCGAGGCCTCGACAGAAACCGGCCAATCGCTGGACGCCCCCGAGTGGTTGGCCAGCCACCCTGAGTGGCGATAAGAGGAGCCGTCATCCATGACCCCGACGATGCAGGAACGGCGCCGGTTCATCCGGCTGGATTTGCCGGCGCGCGTCTCCATCAATCTCTTGGAGCCTGACGCGTCCGGTCCGGTGACCCACGTCAACTACAGCGAAGGCGGGCTGTGCCTGCGGCTGACGCAAGCGCTCGAAGTCCGGTCGCGCGTGCGGATGCAGCTGCGGCCTGGGGATGCCGCACAGCAGCCGATGGAGCTGACCGGCCGCGTGGCGTGGGTCATGCAGCGGTTGGACCTGCGCACGAGCGTGCCGCAGTTCGACATCGGCATTGAATTCACGGACGCGCTGCTCAAGCAGCAGAAGACGCTGAGCGCCCGGGTGGCCGGACGCATCGGCGGCAAGCGCCTGGAGCCGGTCAACCTGGGCGGCCGGACGTTCGTGCCGCAGTTGGAGAAAGTCGGCGCGCCGCAGGGGCGGTGGCACCTGGTGGTGGCCGTCGAGGGCGTGCCGTGCTTCAGCGGGCATTACGAGTCAGAGCGCGCGGCCCTGCTGGCGTGGACCAAGTTCAAAAGCAGCCAGGCGCGCGTGCAAGCCAAGCGGGCGCGCGCATGATCACAATCGCCACCCAGATCGCGGTGTTCCTGGACAACCGGCCCGGGACGCTGGCGCGACTGTGCCAGGCGTTGTCCAAGGCGCACGTCAATATCCTCGGCCTGTCGATCTCGGAAGCCATCGACCACGCGGTCGTCCGCCTGGTCGTGGACAAGCCCAAAGAGGCGGAGCGGGTGCTCGGCGGCCTGAAGGCGATGACGCAGAGCCGGGACGTCGTGTTCATGGACGTGGAGAACAAGGTCGGCGAGATGGCCCGCATCGCCCAGCAGCTGGCCGAAGCCGGCATCAACATCGAATACGCGTACTGCACCGCCTCGCCCTCGCACAGCGCCGGGGCGATCATCCTGCGCACGACCGATCTTGAAGCCACCATCTCCGCGCTCAGCTAAGGATCTCCGCTCGTGAAGGCTGTCCTGTTCCGCCGCCACGGCGGTTCTGAAGTCTTGGAGCTTGCCGACGTCACGGATCCGGTGCCAGGTCCCGGCGAGATCCTCGTTCGCGTCAAGGCGTGCGCCCTCAATCATCTCGACCTCTGGCTGCGCCAAGGCATCCCGTCGTATCAGATGACGCTGCCGCACATCCCTGGCTGCGATGTCGCCGGCACGGTGGCCGCGCTGGGCTCAGGGGTCACGCGGTGGACAGTGGGAGAGCCGGTCCTGCTGGCGCCGATGGCCTCTTGCGGCACGTGCGACTGGTGCCGGGCCGGCCAAGACAGCCTGTGCGATGCGTTCCGGATCCGCGGGGCCGGCATGCCAGGCGGCTACGCCGAGCTGACGGTGGCACGCGCCTCTGATGCGCTGCCACTGCCCCCGGGCCTGTCATTCGAGGCTGCGGCCGCGTTCCCGCTCGTGTTTCTCACCGCCTGGCACATGCTGGTCACGCGCGCCGGGCTCTCGGCCGGCGAGACCGTGCTTGTCCACGCGGCCGGCAGCGGGGTGGGGCATGCTGCGGTGCAGATCGCCAAGCACCTGGGGGCCACGGTGTACGCTACCGTCGGCTCGGACGCCAAGATCGAGAACGCTAAGGCGCTTGGCGCGGATGCGGTCATTCCCCACCATCGCGAAGATATCGAGGCCGCTGTCAAGGCACTGACCCGTTCACAGGGTGTTGACGTGGTCTTCGAGCACGTCGGGCCGGCGACGTGGGAGCAGAGCGTGCGCATGGTGCGCAAAGGCGGGCGCTTGGTCACCTGCGGGGCGACGACCGGCCCATCGGTACCGCTGGATCTGCGGTACGTGTACTCGCGGCAGCTCACCATCCTCGGCTCAATGATGGGCGGCCGCGGCGAGCTGGAGGCGGTGCACCGGCTCATCGGCGAGCAGGCGCTGCGCCCGGTGGTGGACACCGTCTTGCCGCTGGCGAAGGCCCGCGAGGCGCAGGAACGGATGGAGCGGCGCGAGGTGTTCGGCAAGCTGGTCCTGGTCCCATGACGGCCAAACGGACCGCGGCCGCGCCCAGCGTGCGGGATCAAGGACGCGTGCTTGTCATTGAAGACGAAAAGAACATCGCAGAGCTGGTCCGGTATAACCTGGAGCGCGAAGGGTTCCAGGTCGTGGTGGCGCAGAACGGGGAGGAGGGCTTGCGCCTGGTCGAGCAACACCACCCGGACCTCGTGCTGCTGGATTTGCTGCTGCCGCGATTGGACGGCCTGGAAGTCTGCCGGCGGCTGCGCCAGAACGACGCCACCCGGTTGCTGCCGATCATTATCTTGACCGCGAAGGCCAGCGAAGCGGACAAAGTCTCCGGCCTCGAGCTTGGCGCGGATGACTATGTCACGAAGCCGTTCAGTCCCCGCGAACTCATCGCCCGCATCCGGGTCGCACTCAGGCGCCGGCCCTCTGCTCGCGCGGAGCTGACGGCAGCGAGCCGGATCGGCACGCTCGAGGTCGACTGGGAGCGGCACCTGGTGCATGTGAAGGGCGCACCCGTGCGTTTGACCGCCAAGGAGTTCCGCCTGCTGCGCGTGCTGGTGGAAGCCCGCGGGCGCGTGCTCTCGCGGGAGGCGCTGCTCGAGCGCGTTTGGGGATATGACCCGTCGCTGGAGATTGAGACACGGACCGTGGATTTCCATATCAGCCAGCTGCGCCAAAAGCTCCGGACCGAGGCGCACCGGCTCGTGACCGTCTCCGGGGCCGGGTACCGGTTCTTAAGCGGCGAGAGCGCATGAGCGGCCTGTCCAGTCCGATCACGGCGGTGCTGGAGCACCTTGGAGATGGGGTGCTCATCGTAGAGGGCGACGGCGCGATCCGGCAGGCCAACGCCGCGGCGCGGCAGTTCTTGGGGCTCGGCGGCGCGGCCGCCGATGGCGCGCGCCGGTGCCCGGAGAACATCCGGCAGCTAGTCGCCCAGGCGGTGGCTGAGGGCCGCCCGCAGGCGGATGAGCTGACGGTGATCGAGCCGGAGGAGCGCATCCTCCAAGTGCGGGCCATCGGTGTTCGCATGCGAGGCACTCCCAGAGCCGCCGTCATCCTCCGTGACGTCACTGAGCTGCGCCGACTGGAGCGCGTGCGCCAGGATTTTGTGGCCAACGTTTCGCATGAGCTGCGCACGCCGTTGACCTCGATCAAGGGCTTCATCGAGACGCTGCTGCACGGTGCCATTGACGACCCGGCGCACAACCGGCACTTCCTCACGCTGGTGGAGGAAGACGTGGATCGCTTGGCGCGCCTGACCAACGACTTGCTGGAGCTCTCGACCGTAGAGTCCATCGGCAAGCCCAAGACGCTGCAGGCGGTGGACGTCCTCGACATCCTGCGCGACGTCGTCGAGACGCTGAAGCTGCAGATCGCGCGCAAGCGCATCAGCGTCACGCTGCCGCCGGCCGGTCCCGCCCACGAGGCGCGCGGCGATCCGGACCAGATCCGCCAGGTGTGCTGGAACCTGCTGGATAACGCCGTGAAGTACAACTTAGACGGTGGTCGCATCGGTGTCGAGGTAGCACCCCGCAGCGGCGCGCTCGCGGTGCGGATCACAGACACCGGGATCGGGATCCCGGCCGAGGACCTGCCGCGGATCTTCGAGCGGTTTTACCGCGTGGACAAGGCACGGTCGCGGGCGCTGGGCGGCACCGGCTTGGGGCTGTCCATCGTGAAGCACATCGTGGAAGCGCACGGCGGCGCGGTGCAGGTGACCAGCGAGCCGGGGCAAGGCTCATGCTTCGAGATCACGCTCCCGCTCTGGCCGGCCTGAGCGGCCTTACAAAAACCTTACGCCCAACTCATGGAAGCCTCATCCAGCCGCCGTATCCTGCTTTCCATATGAGACGCACATGCAACGAGGAGGCTAGATGGCGTTCCGTTTGATCCCCAAGGACCAATCCTTTTTCGATCTGTTCGAGCAGGCAGCCGCGCGCCTGGTGACCGGCGCCGGGATCCTGGTCGAGGCCATCAGCCATTTTGAGACGCTCCCGGAGAACGCCAAGAAGCTGGAGCGGCTGGAACACGACGCCGACCTGCTCACGCATGAGCTGATGGAGAAGCTCAACCGCTGCTTCATCACGCCCATTGACCGGGAAGACATCCACCACCTCGTGACCGACCTGGATGACGTGATCGACCTCATGGAGGCGGCCACGGAGCGTTTCATCCTCTTCAAGGTCCAGCGCGTGCTGCCGCAGGCCCAGGAGATCGCCAAGGTCATCCAGCAGCAGGTCGAGGAGATCAACCGGCTCATGCCGCAGCTGCGGCGCCTGAAGCGCGATTCCATCATGCCGCACTGCGTGGAGATCAACCGGCTCGAGAACGTGGCCGACCGGCTGTTGCGCACCGCCTTCGCCTCGCTGTTCGACGGCAGCTACGACCCGCTCACCGTCATCAAGTGGCGGGAGCTGTACGAGCTGCTGGAGCAGGCGACGGATAAGTGCGAAGACGTCGCCAACACCGTCGAAAGCATCGTCCTGAAGCACGGCTGATCCTTCGCATGGACCCTCTGCTGCTCCTCGTCCTGGGGCTGGTCCTGGCCGCGGAGTTCGTCAACGGCTGGACCGACGCGCCCAACTCGATCGCCACCGTCGTCTCCACCCGCGTGCTCTCGCCCGGCAAGGCGCTGATGCTGGCGACCGTCTTCAACATCCTGGGTGCCATGTCCGGCACCGCGGTCGCCGCAACCATCGGGAAGGGCATCATCGTGCCGGAGGCGGTCAATTTGGTGACCGTCGGCGCCGCGATGGTCGGCATCATCGCGTGGAGCACGTTCGCGTATTTCGCCGGCGGCATCCCCACGAGCGAGAGCCACGCGCTGATCGCCGGGCTGACCGGGGCCGGGCTTGCGACCGCCGGGCCGTCGGCGCTGCAACTTTCCGGCTGGAGCAAGGTCGGCATGGGGCTGCTGTTCTCCACCTTCCTGGGCTTCGGCGGCGGGCTGTTGATCACGGCCATCGTCTACCGGTTGTTCCGCCGGGCCGCGCCGTCCTCAGTCCGGAAAATCTTCGGCAAGGCCCAATTGTTTTCCGCCGCCTTCATGGCGTTCGGACACGGGTCGAACGACGGGCAGAAGTTCATCGGCGTCTTCTCGCTGGTGCTGCTGTTGGGCGGGGTGCACTCCACCTTTCACGTGCCGATGTGGGTCATCCTGCTGTGCGCGTGCGTCATGGGGGTGGGCACGTCGATCGGCGGCTGGCGCGTGATCAAGACCCTGGGGCTGCGACTGACCAAGCTCGAGCCGGTGGACGGGTTCTGCGCCGAGACCAGCGCGGCGGTCACCATTGAGCTGGCCTCCCGGCTGGGCATCCCGCTGAGCACGACGCACACGATCAGCACGACGATCATGGGCGTGGGGGCCACCCGCCGTTTCTCGGCGGTGCGCTGGGGCGTGACGCGGAACATCATCCTGGCCTGGGTGCTGACGTTCCCGATCTGCGGCGGGATCGCGTGGGGAACGACCAAGCTCGCTCTCGCGCTGCTCGGCCCGCAGTAGCCCCCCTCACCGCGCGCCTTGATAGAATGGGAAAAAAGGAGCCTGCCATGTCCCTCCGCGGAACCCGCGTCGCGATCCTCGTCGAAGACTTGTACCAAGACCAGGAAGTGTGGTACCCGCTCTACCGGCTCAAGGAAGCCGGCGCCGAGGTCGTCACCGTTGGCACCGGGCGTAAGAGCGAGTTCAAGGGCAAGTACGGCATCCCCCTCATCGCCGACGTCACGGCGGAGCAGGTTTCGGCCGGCGAGTTCGACGCGGTGATCGTGCCTGGCGGCTATGCGCCGGATCTGCTGCGGCGCTACGATCCGGTCTTGCGGCTGGTACGGGAAGCGGATGCGCAGGGCAAGGTCATCGCGGCCATCTGCCACGCCGGGTGGGTGCTGGTCTCGGCCGGCATCCTGAAGGGCCGGACCATGACCTGCTTCGCCGCGATCAAGGACGACATCGTCAACGCCGGGGCGAAGTACCTGGACCGCGAAGTCGTCATCGACGGCAACCTGATCACCTCCCGCACGCCTGATGACCTGCCGATGTTCGCCGCCGCCATTGTGGACGCGCTCATGGTGCGCGCGGCCAACGGCCGCCAGGCATCGCCGGTCCGAAAGACTTCCCTCCGCGCCTCCAAACGCTAAGGGGTGCTTCGCGCACGAAGTAGTTGACGAAACTGGTAGGATATTTTACACTACCAAATGATCGTTCCCCGCGTGATGAAGCTCTCCACCCGCTCCACATATGGCATGCGCGCCCTCGTCGAACTGGCGCTGGCCCAGGGCCAGACGCCGGTCTCGGCAGCGCTCATCGCTAAGCGTCAGCTCCTCTCCGTTGCCTACCTCGAGCAGCTGCTCCACCGCCTGAAGAAGGAAGGCGTGGTGCACAGCGTGCGCGGTCCCCGGGGTGGGTATGTCCTCGCCAAAGGGCCGCGCCTGATCACGATGGGGGAAGTCGTCCGCGTGCTTGACGGGTCGCCCGAAGCCAACGGCCACCAGAAGGGCAACGGGGGCCTCGGGCGCCGCAAGGTCCGCTTGCCTGCCGGCCGGCAGGCTGCGCTTGACCCGACCCGGCACGCGGAGTGGATCGCCGGCGCGGTGTGGCGCTGTGTGCATGAGCGGCTCGCCCAGTCCTTGGATGGGGTCACGTTGCAGGATGTCTGCGACGAGGTCAAGACGATCGCCGGCGAGCCGTTGGACCACCGGTTCACGTTCCACATTTAACAGGAGCATGACGAAGTCAGATGTTCGGGCGTTGATGCTACGCCAATTGAAGCGACAAAAGGAGGACGACAGGCGTCGAAGCAGTGAAGCGATCCAGCGGAAAGTGCTTCGCTTGACGGCGTTCCGGCGCGCGACGACGGTGTGTTGTTACGTCGCGTTGCCGTACGAAGTGCAGACACGGCGGTTGATCGATGAGATGTTGTCACGCGGCAAACGTGTAGTGGTCCCGGTGGTCCGGCCGCGCTCCAAGCGGCTGGGCCTCTCCGAACTGCGCGATCCTGAGGCCGACCTGGCCCCAGGCTGGCGCGGCGTGCCGGAGCCGCGCAAGCGGCGCCCGGTGCCGGTGGCCAAGCTTGACCTGGTCCTCGTGCCTGGAGTGGCGTTCGACCGGCGCGGGCACCGGCTGGGCCATGGCCTCGGCTACTATGACCGGTTCCTCGCGCGCTTGCCGCGCCGCATCCCCACCGTGGGGCTGGCGTACACCTGCCAGCTCCTCAACCGCCTGCCAGTGGCTGCACACGATCGCGCCGTCCAGACGGTGCTGACCGCTTAACCCGGCGGCTTCCCGCTCTGCGGGAGACCATCGGGGACTTCCACGAGGTGCAGACCAATGGGCATGGCTATTGTTGTGGTACTGGCCGCTGCCGCGGCGTTCGCCGTCGGCTACGCGGTCCGGCAGATGCAGGGACAGCGCACCTTGCGCGGCGCCGAAGCCAAGTCTCAGCAGATGCTGGAAGAGGCTCGGCGCAAGGCTGAGGCCGTCGCGAAGCAGGCCGATATCGAATCGAAAGAGAAGCTCCAGGGCATCCGCCAGGAGTTCGAAGACAAGACCCGCGACCGGCGGGCTGAGCTGTCGCAGCTGGAGAAGCGGCTCCATCAGCGGGAAGAGCTGATCGACCGCAAGCTCGACACCGTCGACCGCAAGGAGCGCGAGCTCGGCGACCGCGACAAGGCGTTCGGGGCGCGCGAGCAGTCGCTCAAGGCGAAAGACGAGCAGTTGGACCGGCTGGTCGCCGAGGAGAAGGAGAAGCTTAAGACCGTCTCCGGCCTCGCGGTCGAGGAGGCCAAGCAGCTCCTCATCGCGAAGATTGAGACCGACTGCCGCGCCGAATCCGGCATGGTCATCAAGCGGATCGAGGAGCAGACCAAGCAGGACGCGCAGGCCGTCTCCAGGCGGATCCTCGTCGAGACCATGCAGCGCATGGCCGCCGAGTTCACCGTGGAGACCAGCACTGCGGTCATGCACCTGCCCAGCGAGGAGATGAAGGGCCGGATCATCGGCCGCGAGGGCCGCAACATCAAGGCCTTCGAAATGGCGACCGGCGTGGACCTGATCGTGGACGACACGCCGGACGTCGTGACGCTCTCCTCCTTCGACACCATCCGCCGGGAGGTGGCGCGCCAGTCGCTGGAGCGGCTCATGTCGGACGGCCGCATCCACCCGGCGCGCATCGAGGAAGTGGTCGAGAAGGTGCGCAAGGAGTTCGAGCAGCACATCCAGCAGGAAGGGCAGAAGGCGCTGAGCGAGCTGGGGGCGGCCGGCGTGCACCAGGAGCTGCTCAAGCTGATCGGCCGCACGCGCTACCGCACCAGCTACGGGCAGAACGTGCTGATGCACATGAAAGAGACCGGGTATCTCGCCGGCATGATCGCGGCCGAGCTGGGGTTGGACCAGCGCCTCGCGCGCCGGTGCGGCCTGCTGCATGACATCGGCAAGGCGGTCAGCCACGAGATCGAGGGCCCGCACGCCATCATCGGCGGCGAGCTGGCCAAGAAATACGGCGAGACGCCGGAGGTGGTGCACGCGATCGAGGCCCACCACGAGGACGTGCAGCCCACGACGCTGTACGCGGTGCTGACGATCATCGCCGACTCGATCAGCGGCTCGCGCCCGGGCGCGCGCGGCGATACGCTCGAGAACTACGTCAAGCGGCTGCAGGCGCTGGAAGCCATCTGCGACTCCTTTACCGGGGTGCAGAAGGCGTTCGCGATCCAAGCCGGACGCGAGGTGCGCGTGATCGTCCAGCCTGACCGGGTGACCGACTTGGAAGCGATCGCGCTCGCGCGCGAGATCAAGCACAAGGTTGAAAGCTCGATCGAGTTCCCGGGGCAAATCAAGATCACGGTGATCCGCGAAACCAGGACGATCGAGTACGCGCGCTAAATGAACGTGCTGGTGATTGGTGACATCGTCGGACGGCCGGGACGCGCGATCGTGAAGCAGCGGCTCATGGCGCTGCGCAAGGCCCGGCAGATCGACTTCGTCGTGGTCAATTGCGAGAACGCGGTCGATGGGGCCGGCATCACGCCCTCGGCTGCCGATGAGCTGCTGACCGCCGGGGCGGACGTGCTCACCTCCGGCAACCATGTCTGGCGCAAGAAAGAGGCGATCGAGCTGGTGCGCAAGGACCCGCGCGTGCTGCGCCCGGCCAACTACCCGCAGGGCACGCCAGGCAGCGGCAGCTACGTGGGCGAGACGCTTGATGGGCGCAAGGTGGGCGTGCTGAACGTGATGGGCCGCATCTTCATGGAGCCGCTGGACTGCCCGTTCCGGACCGCGGAGCGGGAGCTGGCCGCGCTGCGGCAGCAGACCAAGGTCATCATCGTGGACATGCACGCCGAGGCCACCAGCGAGAAGGTGGCGATGGGCTGGTTCCTGGACGGGAAGGTGTCGCTGGTCTTCGGCACGCACTCACACGTCCCGACCGCGGATGAGCGCCTGCTGCCGCAAGGCACCGCCTTCATCACTGATGTGGGCATGACCGGGCCGTACGACTCAGTGATCGGCCGGCGCGTGGACCAGATCCTGGAACGGTTCCTGAAGCAGATGCCGGTGCACTCCGACGTGGCCGAGGGCAACGTCCAGCTGCGCGGGCTGCTCGTGTCGGTGGACGAGGCGACCGGCAAGGCGACGAGTGTCGAGCGCGTGACCGAGGTGCTGGATGCGGTTGTCTCACGCGCCGAGTGACCCGGCAGGCCTGACGGCGGCCCCGTCGGCCGTCACCGTCGGCGAGGTGGTGGGCCGCATCCGTGCGCTCATCGAAGGGACCTTCGCCGGGCCGTTCTGGGTCCAGGGCGAGATCTCCAACTGTTCGTACCCAGCGTCCGGGCACATCTACTTTTCGCTGGTCGATGAGCAGGCCACCGACCGGTTTGGCCAGCGGCTGGTGCTGCCGTGCGTTTTTTTTCGCGGCGCGAACCAGTCCGTGAAATTCCGCCTCGAAGACGGCATGAAGCTGCTGTGCTTCGGCGAGGTCACGACGTACGAAGCGCGCGGCCAGTACCAGCTGCGCGTGCTGCGCGTGCAGCCCAAGGGCAAGGGCGACTTGCAGGTGGCGTTCGAGCAGATGCGCGAGCGGCTGCAGGCCGAGGGGCTCTTTGACGAGGCGCGCAAGCGTCCGATGCCGGTGCTGCCTGAGCGCGTGGCCCTCATCACCTCCGGCACCGGCTCGGTGGTGCATGACATGGTCGAGCGATTGCGCGGCCGGATCCATGTCATCATCATGCCGGTCAAAGTGCAGGGCGAGGGTGCGGCCCAGGAGATCGCCGACGCGATCCGCCTGGCGAACGCGCGCCGCCTCGCGGATGTCATGATCGTCGGCCGCGGCGGCGGCAGCCTGGAAGAACTGTGGGCCTTTAACGAGGAGCGCGTGGCGCGGGCCATTTTCACCTCTGAGATCCCCGTCATTTCGGCCGTCGGGCACCAGGATGACTGGACGATTGCCGACTACGTGGCTGACCTGCGCGCTTCGACCCCCACGCATGCGGCGCAGCTGCTGGCGCAGGCGCAGGAGGACCGGTTGGCTGAGGCGCAAGCCCTGATTGAGCGTCTGGTTGAGGGCATGCGGAATGTCTTGGATGAGGAAGAGATGCGCGTATCGCATCTCGCTGACCGGTTGCGGTTGCTGCATCCGGCGCAACAGATGGCGGCCGAGGCGCAGCGAGTCGAGACGTTGTACGCGCGCCTGATGAAGACCATGGCGCACCGGCTCGACAGCGCGGAGCGGCATCTGGGCGGCCTGGCAGGACAGCTGCAAGCGCTCAGCCCGCTGGCGGTGCTGGCCCGCGGCTACAGCATCACGTTTCACGGCGGCGCGGTGATCACCGATGCCAAGGACGTCGTGCCCGGCGCTCGGATCGTGACGCGGCTCTCCCGCGGCCGGATCGAAAGCACGGTGGAGCGGCTTCTGCCCACGGAGGCGGAATCAGATGGCGGCTGACAAAGAGTTGAAGTATGACGAGGCGGTCAAGCGGCTGGAGAAGCTGGTGGCCGAGCTGGACGCCTCGGAGCTGGACCTCGAGGCGCGCCTGAAGAAGTTCGAAGAAGGCACCAAGCTGGCGCGCGGGCTGCTCAAGCGGCTGGAGCAGGCGAAGAAGAAGGTGGAGATCCTCGTGAAGTCGCACGTGGGCGAAGGGACCTTGACCCCGTTCAATGACGACAGCGCTGAAGAGCCGGCCCAAGGCGGGTAAGCTTTCCGGCTGGGCCGCGCAGGTGGATGCGGCGCTGGCGAAGGCGCTGCCCTCAGTCGGGCAGGCGCCGCCCATGCTGGCCGAGGCGATGCGCTACTGCTTGTTCCCAGGCGGCAAGCGGTACCGGCCCCTCCTCACCCTCGCCGCGTGCGAAGCAGTCGGCGCCTCTGCCCGCCACGCGATGGCGGCGGCCTGCGCGGTCGAGCTGATCCACACGTACTCCCTTGTGCACGATGACCTGCCGGCGATGGACAACGCGGATGAGCGCCGGGGCCAGGCCTCGTGCCATCGCAAGTACGGCGAGGCCAACGCGATCCTGGTCGGGGACGCGCTGCTGACGCTGGCCTTCGAGGTCGCAGGCTCTGATGGGCTGCCGAACGCGCTCGCGATCGTGCGCGCGCTCGGCCAGGCCGGCGGCACCGCTGGGCTGGTCGGCGGGCAGGTGCTGGACCTGCAAGCGATCAGCCAGCCGCGCACCGCGACTGAGCAGACGCTGACCAGCATTTCGCAGCGCAAGACCGGCGCGTTGATCACCGCGAGCATCGTGGTGGGGGCGCTGGCCGGCAAGGGCGCTTCGGGACAGGTGCGGCTGCTCTCGGCCTTCGGCCGCGACCTGGGGCTGGCCTTCCAAATTGTGGATGACTTGCACGACCGCGACGGGTTGGCCCGCGCGTTGGGCCCTGAGGCGGCGCGAGTCCAGGCCACGGAGCTGCTCCGCCGGGCCACCGCGCGGTTGGAGCCGTTCGGCCGCCGCGCCGCAGCGCTCTCTGAGCTCGCCGGATGGCTGCGCGCATGAGACTGCTCGATACGATCGACAGTCCGGCCGATCTGAAGGCGCTGCCGGCGGCGAAATTGCCGGAGCTGGCTCAGGAAGTCCGGACCGAGCTTGTGCAGACGATCTCGCGCCTGGGCGGCCACTTGGCGTCCAGCCTCGGGGCGGTCGAGCTGTGCTTGGCCCTGCACTACGTGTTTGACGCGCCGCAGGACCAGCTTGTCTGGGACATGGGCTATCAAGCCTTCACGCACAAGCTGATCACCGGCCGCCGCGACCAGTTTCAGACCCTCAAGCAATTCGGCGGCCTGTCCGGCTTCAATAACCCGAACGAGAGCCCGTACGATCTCTTCATCACCGGCCACGGCGGCACCGTGCTCTCGACCGGGCTGGGGTTGGCCATGGCGCGTGATGCGGCCGGCAAGAACCATCAGGTGGTCGCGATCCTGGGCGATGCCAGCCTCGGCGAGGGCATGGCACTCGAGGCGCTGAACCACATCGGTCATCTGAAGAAGACCAACCTGCTCGTCATCCTCAACGACAACCGTATGTCCATCGCCAAGCCGGTTGGGGGCCTCAGCCGGTACCTGAACCGGATCATCACGAACCCGGCGTACAACCGCGCCCGCGCGAAGCTCGGCGACGTGCTGGAGAAGCTGCCCAGCGGCGAACGGTTCGTGCGGCTGGCGCACAAGATCGAGGAGTCCATCAAGGGGTTCCTGACGCCGGGCCAGGTGTTCGAGGAGCTGGGGCTGCGCTACGTGGGCCCGATCGACGGCCACAACGTGGCAGAGCTGATCACGACGCTGCGCAACGTGAAGCGGATGAAAGGCCCGATCCTGCTGCACGTCTCGACGCTGAAGGGCCAGGGCTACGCTCCGGCCGAGCACGACCCGGAACGGTTCCACAAGACCGAGGCCTTCGACATCGCGACCGGCGCGTCACGCACCGTCCCGCCAGGCAAGGCCCCGCGGGGACGCGCCGCAGCCACGTTCACCGACGCGTTCGCGGATGAGTTGGTCCGCGTGGGCGAGACGAACAAGAAAGTCATCGCGCTGACCGCGGCGATGCCTGAGGGCACCGGCGTGCATGTGTTCGCCCGCCGGTTCCCTGAGCGGTGCATCGACGTCGGGATGGCCGAGCAGCACGCCGTGGGGCTGGCCGCAGGCTTGGCCCGCGGCGGCGCGCGCCCGGTGGTCGCGATCTACTCGACTTTCATGCAGCGCGCGTTCGATCAGATCATGCACGAGGTGTGTCTCCAGAATTTGCCGGTGGTGCTTGCGCTGGACCGGGCAGGCTTGGTGGGGGAAGACGGGCCGACGCACCATGGCGTCTTCGACATCGCGTACCTGCGCACGCTGCCGAACCTCCGCGTGATTTCGCCGAAGGACCCGGAGGAGATGCGCGCGATGCTGCGCTGGGCGCTGGAGCAGGCCGGGCCGGTAGCACTCCGCTACTCGCGCGGCGGCATCATGTGCGGCACGCCGCTGGGACGCGCCGCCCGCATCGTCGACGGCAAGGGCGAGGTGCTGCGCTCAGGCCACGACCTGGCCCTCATCGCGGTGGGCAGCATGGTGTACCCGGCATTGGCCGCGGCCGAACAGCTTTCGCGCGACGGGGTCGAGGCCATGGTCATCAATGCGCGGTTCATCAAGCCGGTGGATGAAGACCTGCTGCGCGTGGCGGCGCAGACCGGTCGCATCGTGACACTGGAAGAGGCCCAGCTGGCCGGCGGCTTCGGCAGCGCGGTCTCCGAAGCGCTGGGGGCCATGGGGCTCTCGGCGGTGCCGCAGCTGCGCATCGGGCTGCCGGATCAGTTCGTTGAGCATGGCAAGCGCAAGGAGTTGCTCGCGCTGTGCCAGCTGGACCCGGAGAGCGTGACCGCCCGCATCACCGCATGGCACCAGGCCATCGCCCGCAGTGTGGGTGATGTGCCGATGCTGACCGCCCCCGCTGAGTAACGCGTCCTCATGAGTGTCCGCGTCCGCTTCGCCCCAAGCCCCACAGGCAACCTCCACGTCGGCTCCGGCCGCACCGCCTTGTTCAACTGGCTCTTTGCCAAGCACGAGGGCGGCGCCTTCATCCTCCGCATCGAAGACACGGACCTGAAACGCTCGAACGAGGTGTACCTCAAGGACATCAACGCCAGCCTGGCGTACCTCGGCATCACGCCTGATGAGGGCCCCATCTTCCAGAGCCAGCGCATCGAGATCTACCGGCAGCACGCAGACCGGCTGGTGCAGCAGGGGCTGGCCAGACCGGATGCCGGTGGCATCATCTTTCCGGTCACGCCGCAGCAGATCACATTCAAGGACGTGCTGCACGGCGACATCACGGTGGACACGTCGCTGTTTGAATCGCTGGTGCTCATGAAGTCGGACGGCACGCCCACGTACAGCTTCGCGTGCGTCGTGGATGACGCCTTGATGAAGATCAGCCACGTCATCCGCGGCGATGACCACATCGCCAACACGCCCAAGCAGCTCCTTCTGTACCGGGCGCTGGGCTATGAGCCGCCGGTGTTCGCGCACATCCCGCTGATCGTGGGCGCGGACCGGGCGCGACTGTCCAAGCGGCAGGGGGCCACGTCGGTGGCCGAGTACCGGGCGGCGGGCTACCTGGGGCCGGCGTTCTTCAATTACCTCGCACTGCTGGGCTGGTCCCCGGGGAACAACCGCGAATATGTCCAGCCTGAGGAGATCGTGAAGCTCTTCGACCTGAAGAAGGTCAAGAAGGCGGCCGCGTTCTTCGATCAGAAGAAGCTGGACTGGCTCAACGCCCAGTACATCAAGGCGTTGCCGGTCGAAGAGCTGGCCCGGCTGCTGACCGAACGGGTGAAGGATAAGGGTTGGACGGTCAACGGCGGCCCGCAATGGATGGTCAAGGTTGCAGCGCTCGTGCGCGACCGGATGCGGGTGCTGGAAGATATCGAGGAAGACCATGCGTTCCTGTTCCAAGAGATGCCTGCGTACCAGCCGGAAGCCGTCGAGCAGTTTTTAAAGCCGGAAGGGGTGCGGGCGCGGCTGGTAGAACTCAAGTCGCGCTTGGGCCATCTGCCGGATTTCGAGCCGGCCACCATCGAGCAGGCGGTGCGCGGCCTGGCTGCGGAGCAGCAGTTGGCCCCCAAAGACTTGATCCACCCGGTGCGGGTCGCGCTGACCGGCCGGCAGGTGAGCCCGCCGCTGTTCGAGCTGATGGCGCTCTTGGGCTGCGACCGGGTGCTGAAGCGGCTCGAGCATGCCGCCGGATTGGTGCCGGCCTGATGCACGAGCAGCGCAAGCATATCCGGGTCAATACCCCGGTCATCGTCCAGTTTCCGTCGCCCGGGACGATGAAGACGGTGCGCAGCTACACGCAGGACATCAGCGAGAGCGGGATGCGGCTCACCTCGCCGGTGAAGCTGATGGTCGGGCAGGAGATCCCGATCACGCTGCAGCTGCCCTTTAACAACGATGCGATGCACGCCACCGGGGAAGTGATGTGGGTCCGGGAGATTTCCCGGCACGGGCCGACCCAGTTCGAGGTGGGGATGCGGTTCCGCTGGGTGGAAGACCCGGACCGGCAGGTGCTCGTGCGCGGGCTCTCGCAGCTCTTCCAGCGCCGGGGCTGACGAGTGAATAGTGACTAGTGAACAGTGACTAGTGGAACAGGCAAATCTAGCGGAACACTGAGGGGTTTGGCATAATACGACACTATTCACTAGTCACTAACCACTAGTCACTGCCTTCTTTGCCGGATGGTGTAATGGTAGCACAGCAGACTCTGGATCTGCTTGTCTAGGTTCGAATCCTAGTCCGGCAGCCATTTCTTCTTCTCAAAATCAGCCCTTCCAGCGTTAATAGGCTCTCGTGACTGTCTGGTTAGCGGGGCTTCGCGTATCTGGCGTGTCCTAAAGAGTTAGGGCGATCAGGTCGCTCATCTGGTGAACCCTTGACCTCTCTCCTTCTAGTTGACGCTCCCTCCGGTTGCCCCCAGGCCAAAATAATGGCTCCCGGGCCTCTCTCCCTCTCCAAAATCTGCGTCCCCGGTTCTTGAGCAATTAGAAGCCAAATTCGCCATCCGATGACTTCCAATCGTGTTACAGGTTGTCTGCTAATGCGAATCTGTAGCTGGTTATGAGGCGCCTCTCTGGCGATAAGCAGAGAGGGGAACTGAACGAGGGGAAAATCTCAAGGATGCGAGGTAATCGCGATGATCGTGATGTGCTTCTTCTTCGGTCCGTAGCACCAGAAGATGCGGTAGGCTGCCGGTGTCCGGTTTTGCGCGTAGGCTTCAAACACTTTCTCTTTGGGATTCAGGGGATTCTCTATGGATGAGTAGGGATGGGTCTGCAGGGAAGGATGCTTAGGATTGTGCTGCAGATAGGCCAGAGACTTTTTGATCTGCTTGACGAGCCCCTCATGCCGAGGTGTGGCTTCGAGCTCATCGAGGTCTTTCCGGGCGCTGGCGGTGAATGCCAGCTCAAACATTACGATTCATCGTTCAGGTACTTGCTATAGTCTTCCTTGGCTTTTACGACTCGTCCCTTGCGAAGATCTTCCAAGCCTGTTTGAACGCGCTTCATCGCGTCCTTATTTTTGAAAAGCCAGGCTTCGTAGGCGGGAACGGTGACCATCGGATCAAGAATGATTTGGCCCACCTTATTCCGGTAGATGCGGTAGCTCGAGACGGACAAGCCCAGCACCTTGCCCAGAGCCACCCGGTTCTTGGAATCCACCTTAGCTTCCGTCACGTGCTCAAAATCAGCATCTTTGAGCAGTTCCTGCTTGGTCATGGCAACCTCCTGTTTGCGCGACAGTCCAAGTATGCCGCAAGGTGGGATAAATAACAAGTGGTAAATAGTTAATATCCCACAACCATGAAATATCGATATAACATATCGAATTATCATCATATGTCTGATGCGTGAATTCGAGTTCGATTCGGTTGGCATGGCCGGATAGGCGGTCTAAACGTCCTTTCACACCTAAAAGTCGCCCCAGCTTGCGGTACAATACGCCATCAGTAGTAGCTCTTTTTGCGGAGAGGCCCCCAACCGTGTTACGGCTCCCCGTAGCCATTTCCTTCGCTCGAAACCTCAAATAAAAACAGGGCCAGTTCTTATTTCTTAAGCAGAAAATAAGAACCGCCCCCGACTATTTCCCAGCGGATAAAGGAGCAGGAAACATGCCTCGCGCGTGTCCTCGGCCACTGTCGGGGCTGGATCGCTGGCTGACGCTGTGGATCTTTCTGGCCATGGCCCTCGGCGTGGGGTTGGGGTGGACTGTTCCGGGGATCGAAGCCTGGCTGAATAGTTTCAGTGTCGGCACCACCAATATCCCCATCGCCATCGGCCTGATCCTGATGATGTATCCGCCCCTGGCCAAGGTGAAATACGAGAAGCTGGGCGTGGTCTTCCGTGACCGCAAAGTGTTAGCCCTCAGCCTGATCCAGAACTGGCTGATCGGGCCCGTGCTCATGTTCGGGCTTGGCATGCTCTTTCTTCGCGGGTATCCGGAGTATCTGACCGGCCTGATCCTCATCGGCCTTGCGCGCTGCATTGCCATGGTGATCGTCTGGAATGAACTGGCCGAAGGCGATACCGAATATGCCGCAGCCCTGGTGGCGTTGAATAGCCTCTTTCAGGTGTTGTTCTACAGCGTGTATGCCTACGTGTTCATTACGCTGCTTCCGCGGCTGTTCGGTGTGGATCTGGGGATTGTTCAGGTCTCTATGGCAGCGATTGCCAAGAGCGTGTTGGTATATCTTGGCATCCCGTTTTTGGCGGGATTCCTGACGCGCGCCGCCTTACGGCATGCCAAGGGGGATGCATGGTACGAGCAGCGCTTTATTCCGAACATCAGCCCGCTGACCCTTGTCGCATTGCTTTGTACCATTCTGGTGATGTTCAGCCTGAAAGGTGGGCTGATCGTGCGCATCCCCGGGGATGTCGTCAGAATCGCGTTGCCGCTGGCCCTGTACTTCGTGGGGATGTTCCTGGTCAGCTTCTGGATGGGCAAACGAGTTGGGGCGAATTATGCCCAAACAGCCACCCTGTCCTTCACCGCCGCGAGCAATAACTTCGAGCTGGCCATTGCCGTGGCGATTGCCGTCTTCGGACTCAACTCGGGAGTGGCGTTCGCCGCCGTGATCGGCCCGCTCATCGAAGTCCCGGTGCTGATCAGCTTGGTGGGTGTGGCGCGGAAGCTGCGTCAGTGGGGGTGGGGGACCCAGGAAACATGAGAGGTGCAATGCCCATGAGCGCAACACAGCGCGCGCGATTCGTCTGTACCCACTGGTGGCTGATGAACAGCCTCTCGCATCCCAAAGCCGCCCCTGTGTGCGGTACAATACGCCATCAGTCGTAGCCATTTCACAGGGGCGGTTCAATGGATGTCCTCTCGCTCGCTCGATTGCAGTTTGCTTTTACCATCGCCTTCCACTATATCTACCCGCCGCTCAGCATCGGGCTGGGGCTGCTGCTCGTCGGTATGGAGGCGGCCTACCTGCGCACGCGCAAGCCCTTGTACCGCCAGATGGCCAAATTCTGGGTGAAAGTCTTCGCACTGACCTTCGCGATGGGGGTCGCGACCGGCATCGTGATGGAGTTTGAGTTCGGCACCAACTGGGCCACGTACTCCCGCTATGTCGGCGACGTCTTCGGCAGCGCGCTGGCGGCGGAGGGCATCTTCGCCTTCTTTCTGGAATCCGGGTTCCTAGCCCTGCTGCTCTTCGGCTGGGACCGCGTCGGGCCGAAGCTGCACTTTTTCTCGACGGTGATGGTGGCCCTGGGCTCGATGTTCAGCGCGGTGTGGATCGTGGTGGCCAACTCATGGATGCAGACGCCGGCCGGGTTCCACATCGTGGGGGAGGGGATGCGCTCGCGCGCTGAGATCACCGACTTCTGGGCCATGATTTTTAACCCCTCCTCGATGGACCGCCTCGGCCACGTGCTGCTGGGCTGCTGGCAGGCCGGCGCCTTCCTGGTCCTGAGCGTGAGCGCGTATTACCTTTTGAAGGGGCGGCACCAGGCGTTTGCGAAAGCCTCGATGAAGATCGCGCTCTGCGTGGCGATGGCGGCGTCCGTGCTGCAGCTGGTGACCGGCCACAGGAGCGCGATCACCGTCAGCCGCCACCAGCCGGCCAAACTGGCCGCCTTCGAGGGGCACTACCCAGCGTCGGCTCCGGGCGATCTGCACCTCTTCGGCTGGGTGGATGCGCCCACGGAGCAGGTTCACGGTCCGCGCGTGCCAGGGGGCTTGAGTTGGTTGGTGCATGGCGATGCGCGGCAGCCGATAGCCGGGCTTGAGGCCTTCCGGCCGGAGGATCGGCCACCGGTGAATGCCACATTCCAGTGCTTCCATGCCATGGTGGCCATCGGGCTTGGGCTGATTCTTCTGAGCGCCCTCGGGGTCTGGCACTGGTGGCGGGGGAGCCTCTGGAGGACGCCGTGGCTACTGTGGCTCTTCGTGTTTGCGGTGCTGGGGCCCCAGCTGGCGAATCAACTGGGCTGGTTCGCCGCCGAGTTGGGCCGCCAGCCCTGGATCGTCTACAACCTGCTGCGCACCTCTGAGGGCCTCTCGCGCACGGTGACGGCCAACATGGTGTGGGCGTCGCTGCTCATGTTCACGTGCATCTATGTGCTCCTCTTCGCGCTCTTCGTCTTCTTGCTCGACCAGAAGATCCGGCAAGGGCCGGACGACGAAGAGCCGGCTGACCTGTATCGGCGCCATGCACGCGCCGCTTGACCTCAACACGGTGTGGTTCGGGCTGGTGGGCTTTCTGCTCATCGGTTACGCCATCCTGGACGGGTTCGATCTGGGGGTGGGCGGCCTGCATCTTTTCGCCCGCGGCGACCGCGAGCGGCGGACGATGCTCAACGCCATCGGCCCGGTCTGGGACGGCAACGAGGTCTGGCTCGTCACCAGCGGCGGGGCCTTGTTTGCGGCGTTTCCCGAAGCCTACGCCACGGTGTTCTCCGGGTTCTACGTGGCGTTCATGCTGCTCCTGGCCGCGCTGATCTTCCGGGCGGTGGCGATCGAGTTCCGCAGCAAGCAGCCGATGGGCTGGTGGCGCCAGCTGTGGGACGTGAGCTTCAGTCTGAGCAGCCTGCTGTGCAGCCTGCTGATCGGGGTGGCCCTGGGCAACATCGCGCAAGGCATCCCGCTGGATGCGCGGCATGAGTACGCCGGCACCGTGCTGGGCCTGCTGCGGCCCTACCCGTTGTTGATCGGGGTGACGACCGTCGCCTTATTCCTGATGCATGGGGCCATCTACACGGTGATGAAAACCGCAGGGGACTTGCACGAGCGGGCGCGCCTGTGGGTGCGGTACACGATGATCGGGTTCATCATCTGCTACGCGATTACAACCATGGCCACCCTGCTGTACGTGCCGCACCTGGCCGAGCCGATCCGGGCCAGGCCATGGCTGTTCGTGCTGCCGGTGGGGGGACTGCTCGCCATCGCCAACGTGCCGCGGGAGATTTTCCACGGCCGCGACTTCCGGGCGTTTCTCTCCTCGTGCGCGGCGATCGCGTTTCTGCTGATGCTCTTAGGGGTCGGGATGTACCCCTATCTGGTGCGCAGCGCTCCCGATCTGGCGCACAGCCTCACGGTCTATAACGCGGCATCCTCCCCCAAGACCCTGGGCATTATGCTGGTCATCGCGCTCTTAGGGATGCCGATCGTGCTGACCTATACCGTGGCGATCTACTGGATCTTCCGGGGGAAAGTGACGATGGACACGCTGAGCTACTGAATGGATGCCAAGACGTTCGAGGAACGCGCACTCAGCAGCATCGAGCTCCTGGAGGCGATTGAGGCGGATTTCGGGCTCTTGGCCCAGCTGCCGCATGAGCTCAGGGTCCGACTGCTCACTGCGGCCGGCAAAGCCTCGAAGCCTGATCGGGCCGACCAAGAGCTGCTGTGGAAGGCCAGGCGGCACCAACGGCAAGAGACCCGCCGCGCGGTGCGCGTGGCGGATCAGCGCAAGCTGGATGCCACCGGCATCCGCCGTCAGCGGCTGCAGTTGGTGTACCCGACTCCACCGCCAAGCACGGCCTCGGCAGATGCCACGCCTCAGCCCGAGGCTGCCGCGCCGCTGGTTGAGCTCACCGAGCCGCTGCCCTGCTATATCTGCAAATCCCCGTTTCGAGCGGTGCATGTTTTTTATGACTTGCTTTGCCCGTCGTGCGCGGCGCTGAACTGGCAGAAGCGCCATCAAACCGCGGATCTCTCAGGACGCGTGGCGATCGTCACCGGGGCGCGCGTCAAAATCGGCTACCAAGCCGCGATCATGCTGCTGCGCGCCGGGGCCGAGGTGATTGCGTTGACCCGGTTTCCCAAGGATGCGGTCGCGCGCTATGCTAAGGAGCCTGATTTTGACCGTTGGGGGCAGCGCCTGCACGTGTATGGGCTGGACCTGCGCCATACGCCGAGCGTTGAAGCCTTTGCCGCCCATGTGAAGACCGCCTACGGCCGGCTGGACTTTATCCTCAATAACGCCTGCCAAACCGTGCGCCGCCCGCCTCATTTTTATCAACATTTGATGGACGCTGAAACCCAGCCGCTGGACGCGCTGCCGCCTCAGGCGCGCGGCGTGCTAGCACAGCATGAAGCGTTGCGCAGCCACAGCCAGGCCTTGGCGCATGAGGCGCGCCGCCCGCGCACCCTTGGGCTGCAGCACTCAGCCGCGCTGTCCCAGCTGCCGCTGCTGGGCGAGGAAGAACCGCGGGGCAATCAGCTCTTTCCCGCAGGAGAGCTGGATGCGGATCTGCAGCAGATCGATTTGCGCACGCGCAATAGCTGGCGGCTGCCGTTGGCTGACGTCTCCGCCGTCGAGCTGCTCGAGGTCCACCTGGTCAATGCGGTGGCCCCCTTTATCCTCAACGCGCGGCTGAAAGCGCTGATGCTGCAGCATCCATCCAAGGATAAGCACATCGTCAATGTCTCGGCGATGGAGGGGCAGTTTTATCGCGCCAACAAGACCGATAAGCACCCCCATACGAATATGGCCAAGGCGTCGCTGAACATGATGACGCGTACTTCAGCGGAGGATTACATCAAGGACGGCATCCACATGAACAGCGTTGATACGGGGTGGATCACCGACGAAGATCCTGTGGAGCTGGCCACTCGCAAGCGCCTCGCGCATGATTTTCATCCCCCCTTGGATCACGTCGATGCCGCCGCCAGGATTTGCGATCCGATCTTTTCAGGATTCTTGACCGGCCGGCACGTGTGGGGCCAATTTTTGAAAGACTACCGCCCCACCCGGTGGTAAAAGCCCCTCAGTGGCCATGGTACCGTCAGACAGGAGCCCTGCATGCTGAACGCCGTGTTCTTCGAGACCGCCCCGTGGGAGCGCCGCTACCTCACCAGGGCGCTGAAGCCGCTTCGGGCACGCGTGACGTTCATTGCCGAGCCCTTGAACGAACAGACCTGGCAGCTGGCCAAGGGGGCCTCGATCGTGTCCGTCTTCATCTACTCCGCCATCACCGCGCCGCTGCTGAAGCGCCTGCCTGGCCTGCGGCTGATCGCCACGCGTTCGACCGGCTTCGACCACATCAACCTCAAGGCGTGCCGGGCCCGCAACGTGCCGGTGGCCAACGTGCCGGCGTACGGCGAGAACACGGTGGCCGAGCACACCTTTGCGCTCATCCTGGCGCTGTCGCGCAACGTGCACAAGGCGTACGTCCGCACCGTCCGCGGCGATTTCTCGCTGACCGGGTTGCAAGGCTTCGACCTGAAAGGCAAGACGCTGGGGGTCATTGGGGCCGGGCGGATCGGGCTGCACGTCATCAAGATGGCGAAGGGGTTCGGGATGCGCGTCGTGGCGTACGACACGCGGCATGATCCGTTCCTGAGCGAGGTGCTGGACTTCCGGTACCTGCCGCTGCCTGCGCTGCTCCAGGTCTCGGACATCGTGAGCCTGCACCTGCCGTACATGCCGGCCACGCACCACCTGATGAACCGGAAGATGTTCCAGCGGATGAAACGGGGCGCCTTGTTCATCAACACCGCCCGCGGCGGCCTGGTCGACACGAACGCGCTGGTCTGGGCGCTGGATGCCGGGATCATCGGTGGCGCCGGCCTGGACGTGCTGGAGGGCGAAGAGCTGGTGAAGGAAGAGCGCCAGCTCTTGGAGAAGGACTTTCCCAAGGAGCGCCTCATCACGGCGCTCAAGAACAACATCCTGCTGCACCGCGAGAACGTGGTCATCACGCCGCACATCGCTTTCGATAGCCGGGAAGCGCTCCAGCGGATCCTCGACACGACAGTGTCGAACATCACCGGCTTCCTCGGCGGCTCCCCGATCAACGTCGTTGCTGCCTCGCGCAACGCCCGCTAATCCTCCCCGTGGCATGCCCATGACGGTCCAAGGGCTCACCGCCGAAGACGCTGCCCACCGCCTCCGCGCCGAGGGCCCCAACGAACTGCCCTCGGCCACCCATCGCAGTGTATTCGTCATCGCCGCGGGTTTCCTCCGCGAACCGATGATCCTGCTGCTGATCGCTTGCGGCGGCATCTACTTCTTCCTCGGCGATGCGCGGGAAGCGCTGCTGCTGCTCGGCTCGATCGGCGTGATCATCTCGATCCAGCTGTACCAGGAGTATAAGACCGATCGCGCGCTTGAAGCGCTGCGCGATCTGGCCAGCCCGAGGGCGCTGGTCATCCGCGGCGGAGAAGTTATTCGCATTCCAGGGCGCGAGGTGGTCCGGGGCGACTGGATGGTCTTGCGCGAGGGGGACCGGGTGCCGGCCGATGGGATCATGCGCGCAGGCGAGCACCTGCTGGTGGATGAATCGCTGCTCACCGGAGAGTCGGTCCCGGTCAGCAAGTCGCACGATGTTCAGGCGCAGGACATGGCCCGGCCAGGAGGCCACGGACACTCCTCGGTCTTTGGGGGGACGCTGGTGGTGAGCGGCCAAGCGTCTGCCGAGGTGCTTGCGACCGGCCTGCGGACCGAGATGGGCAAGATCGGGAAGTCGCTGCAGATGATCACCACGGAACAGACGCAGGTGCAGCGCGAAACAGCCCGGCTGGTGCGGATCCTTGCGATCGTGGGGATCACCCTGTGCGCCCTCGTCGCGGTCCTGTACGGCCTGACGCGGGGGAATTGGATCCAAGGGTTCCTGGCCGGGTTGGCGCTGGCGATCTCCCTGATTCCTGAGGAGCTGCCGGTCATTCTGACGATCTTTCTGGCCCTGGGGGCGTGGCGATTGTCGCGCCAACACGTGCTGGCCCGGCGCGTACCTGCGGTGGAGATGCTGGGCTCGGCCACCGTCCTTTGCGCGGATAAAACCGGCACCCTGACGTTGAATCGGATGACGGTGCAAGAGCTGCTCGCCGACGGCGCTGAGGCTGTGCAGCCGCACGGCGGCAGCCTGCCGCCGGCGGTGGAGGAGCTGGCCGCGGTGGGCATGCTCGCCAGCCGGCAAGACCCGTTCGACCCGACCGAGCAGGCGCTGCACCGGCTTGCCCCCCAGGTGGCGGTGGAACGGTTGCGGCGTGATTGGGCGCTGGTGAAGGAGCATCCGTTCTCCAAGGCGTTGCTGGCTGTGGCGTATGTCTGGCGCGCGCCCAGCGGCCAGGAGCATCTGGTGGCGTGCAAGGGAGCGCCGGAAGCCGTCAGCCGGCTCTGCCGCCTGGATGGGGCTGACGCAGTGCGAGCGGCCGAGGCGACCCAGGCCATGGCCTCCCGGGGGCTTCGGGTGCTCGGGGTGGCGCGGGCGGTGGTGCCGGCCGGTCGCGCCAATGACGGCCTACACCTGCTGCCGTTTGAATGGCTTGGGTTGGTGGGGCTGGCGGACCCGGTCCGTCCATTGGTGCCGGAGGCCATCCGGCAGTGCCGGGAGGCCGGCATCCGGGTGGTCATGATCACCGGTGATTACCCGGCCACGGCGGAGCACATCGCGTCGGTGATCGGCCTGCCGGAGGGCCCGGTCATCACCGGGGCGGAGCTGGACCGCATGGATGACGCGGCTTTGAAGGATCGGGTCCGTGGGGCGCAGGTCTTCGCCAGGATCGTGCCGGAACAGAAGCTGCGCTTGGTCAACGCGCTGAAAGCCAACGGGGAGATCGTCGCCATGACCGGCGACGGCGTCAACGATGCGCCGGCCCTCAAGGCCGCGCATATCGGGATCGCCATGGGCGGGCGCGGCACCGACGTGGCGCGCGAGGCGGCCGCGCTGGTCCTCCTTGATGATGACTTTTCCTCGATCGTGCGCGCCATCCGCGCCGGCCGGCGGATCTTCGATAATCTGAAAAAAGCCATCGCGTACATCATCGCGCTCCATGTGCCGATCGCCGGCATGTCGCTGATTCCCGTCGTCATGCGTTGGCCGCTGGTGCTGCTGCCGTTGCACATCGTGTTTCTCGAGCTCATCATCGACCCGGCGTGTTCCGTGGCCTTCGAAGCGGAGCGCGAGGAGGCGGACATCATGCGTCGGCCGCCCCGGAATCCGCGTGAGCCGCTCTTGACCCGGCGGATCGTCGCGTTGAGCCTGCTGCAGGGGGCCAGCGTCCTGGTGCTGGTGGGAGCCATCATGGCGATCATGCTGTGGCAGGGCAAAGGGGAAGCGGAAGTGCGGGCCATGACGTTCACCAGCCTGATCATCGGCAACCTCGCGCTGATCTTCACCAACCGCTCGTGGTCGCGCACGATTCCCGAGACCCTGCGCGAGCCCAATACGGCGTTGTGGTGGATCACGGCGGGAGCCCTGGGCCTCCTGGGGATGGTGCTGCATGTTCCTGTCCTCCGCGAGTTGTTTCATTTCGCGGCGCTGCATCCTGATGATCTGGTGATCTGCCTGATCGTCGGGAGCCTGGGCATCGCCTGGCTTGAACTGCTCAAATGGTTTTCGCTCCATGCCGACCGCCGCCTGCCGTGACAGCATCTGACGGCAGGTCCAGGAATGGTATAGTGATGGCAGTCCACCGGTCGTCTCACAGTGGAGGGCTCATGCGTATTCTCGCTGCACTCGTGGTCGGCACGCTGTCGTTCGCCGCGCCGGCGCTGGCGGCGGACAAGGACAAGGAAGTGGTCGGTGGGATCCTCTCCGGCCTGCTCGGCGCTCCGCAGCAGACGCCAGGGCAGGCGTACAGCGCCCAGGAGCGGGACCGGCTGGTGCAGCTGCTCTCAAGTGGCGACTACGTGACCAGCCGCCAGGGCGAGCCGGTGGATCTGATCGTCTACGGCGTGCCGTTGACCCAGAAAGACCATGTCTACTCGGCGCGCCCGGTGGCGCCGAGCCGGACCACGTACGGCCAATAAACTTTTTTGCCGGCCGCTGTCGCCTGTCAGGGATGGGACGCGCAGCGTTTTGCGTGGACGACGGTGGGCCAGGCGTCTATCATAGAACGCATGGCTGAAGACAAGATTTTCGCCCAACAGCAGCCCCCCAAGGACTTCGACTTCGGCAAGCAGACCGCCGCCGTCTTCGACGACATGCTCTTGCGTTCGGTGCCGTTCTACGCCGAGATGCAGCGCATGATCGGCGAGATCGCCGCTGATTTCGCCGTAGACGGGACCAACGTGTACGACCTGGGCTGCTCCACCTGCACGAGCTTCCTGGCGTTGGACGGAACGGTCGCCAAGGACGTCAAGTTCATCGGCATAGACTCCTCGCAGGAAATGCTGGATAAGGCGCGCAGCAAGCTGACCGAGCAGAAGCTGCGCCACCCCTTCGAGCTGGTCGCCGCAGACCTCAACCAAGGGGCCCCGGTCACGAACGCCTCGGTCGCCATCATGAACCTCACGCTGCAGTTCATCCGGCCGCTCAACCGGCAGAAGATCATGAAACAGATCGCGGACGGGATGAACCCGGACGGGGCGATCATTTTGGTGGAGAAGGTCCTCAGCCGCGACTCGATGCTGAACCGATTTTTCATCAAGTACTACTACGGGTTCAAGCAGCGCAACGGCTACAGCGAACTGGAGATCAGCCAGAAGCGGGAAGCGCTGGAGAACGTGCTGGTGCCGTACCGCGTCGAAGAGAACATCGAGTTGCTGCTGGGCAGCGGCTTCCGGTGGTGCGAGCTGTTCTTTAAATGGTACAACTTCTGCGGCCTGATCGCAGTCAAATGACGTCGTGGAACATCGCGGTCGGCCGGTTTTTCTTCCGCTACCGCAACATCCTTTTTCCGGTGCTCTTCAGCCTGGTGCTTCCGCTCGGGCTGCGGCCGCAGGTCCTCTTCAGCGATCCTGCTGTGGACCGGTTGTTGGTGCTGGCCGGGGCGGTGGTGGCGCTGCTGGGCGAGGCGGTGCGGCTGACCACGATCGGCTACGAGTACATCGAGCGCGGCGGCAAGAATAAGCAGGTCTGGGCCAGCAAGCTGGTGCAGGGCGGCATCTACGCGCACTCGCGCAACCCGATGTACGTCGGGAACATGCTGATCGCGCTGGGCATGTGCATGGCGGCCGGGGCCACGGCCGGCTACCTTGTGATCCTGCCGCTGTTTGCGTTCATCTACCAGGCCATCGTCGCGGCCGAAGAGCAGTTCCTGCGGAATGCGTTCGGCCAGGAGTTCATCGCGTACTGCGCGCGCGTGCCGCGCTACCTGCCGTCGCTGCGCAGGCTGTCGCAGACCCTGCGGGGCTTGGCGTTCGATTGGCGGCGGGCGGTGCGCAGAGACCTGGGGACGATCACCGGCGTGCTCACCGGGCTGGTCCTGCTGCCGGTGTGGCGCGCGTACTTTCTGGAAGGGATCGACGCGGCGAAGGACAAGGCGGTCCACGCCGTGATCGCGGAGTTCGTCATTCTGGGCGCGTACGCCTTTTTGCACCACCTGAAGAAGCGCAAACGGTTCTTGTATCTGCCGTCAGAATTCGGTGTTGAGTAACCGCGCGTTCGCTCGAAGACCTGCCGTTGTCAGTGACCCCCGGAGGACCGTGTACGGATGGACATCATCAGCTTAACGCTCGGCGCGAGCATCACCGTGAAGCTCGTACTCGTGTGTTTGCTCGGGCTCTCAGTGCTGTCGGTGGCGGTCGCGCTCTACAAGCAGTTCCATCTTGACCGCGCCCACAAGGACACGGAGACGTTCATGGAGGCGTACGAGTCCGGGGTCTCCATCCCGAAGCTTGTGGAGCTGGCCCGCACGCTGTCGGCCAGCCCGCTCGCCGGCGTGTGCTTGGCCGTCATGGAGCACCCGGTGCCGGCGGAGCGGCTCAGCGGCGCGGTCGGCCGGGCGCTGGCCCGCGAGACGCAGCGCCTGCACGCGCACCTGATCATCCTCGCCACGACCGGCTCGAGCGCGCCGTTTATCGGCCTCTTCGGCACGGTGTGGGGCATCATTGACGCGTTCCGCCAGATCGGCGCGACCGGCTCGGCCTCGCTGGCCGTCGTGGCCCCAGGCATCGCCGAGGCGCTCGTGACGACCGCGGCCGGCTTGGCCGCGGCGATCCCAGCGGTCGCGGCCTATAACCATCATGCCAACCGCGCCGCGGCGCTGGCCGCGGAGATCGAGCCGGTGGCGGCCGAATGGCCGCGCCTGCTGGGCCAGACCAAGCGATGATCCGACCACCTAAACAACAGGTGGTCGGATGAAGTCCTCCGGGCGCGGCATGCCGTTCGCCGAAATTAACGTCACGCCCATGGTGGACGTCATGCTCGTCCTCTTGATCATCTTCATGGTGGCGGCCCCGTTGCTCGACCAGGGCATCGACGTCGCACTGCCGCGGGCCTCGACCGGCCGGCAGCTCAGCGGCTCAGACCCGTCGATCACCCTGACCAAAGACCATGTCCTGTACTTCGAGGATGAGGTGGTGACCCTGAAGACGCTGCGCCAGAAGCTCGGCGCATACCAGCGGCGGCCGGTGCTGATCCGGGCGGACCGCAGCGCGTACGTGAGCCGGCTCGTGGAGCTGTGGGACCTGTGCCGGGAGCTGGGGTTCAAGGACATCCACATCGCGACGATGTCGGAATGACGGCATGACGCCGGATCAGTTGACGTGGTTCTTCGCTTTGGCCAGCGTCCTGGCGGTCAGCGTGACGTCGCTGGCCGGGATCACCGTCATCTACGTGGGCGAGCGGCGCCTGCGCGGCGCGCTGTTCATCCTCGTGAGCGTGGCCGTGGGGGCCATGTTCGGCGACGCGTTCATCCACCTGCTGCCCGAAGCCTTCAAACGCTCCGCTTCGCCGACCGCCACATCCCTATGGATCCTGGCCGGTATCCTGCTGTTCTTCATTCTGGAGAAGGTCCTGCGCTGGCGGCATGAGCACTCGCCTGGGCATGTGCATCCGGTGGGGTACATGAACCTGGTTGCCGACGGGTTGCACAATCTCCTCGACGGCATCCTGATCGGCACCAGCTACCTTGTCAGCGTCGAGGTGGGGTTGGGGACGACGCTGGCCGTGCTGTTGCACGAGATCCCGCAAGAGATCGGCGATTTCGGCGTGCTGCTGCATGCCGGGTTCACCACGCGGGCCGCGGTGATTCTGAACCTCTGGTCAGCACTCCTGGCCGTCCTTGGTACCGTGGTGGTGCTGGCGGCCGGCGTGCACCTGCAGCAGGTGCCAGAGGTTGTCCTGCCCATCGCGGCCGGATCCTTCATTTACATCGCCGGGGCCGATCTAGTGCCAGAGCTGCACCAAGAGCGGGCGCCGCTGCGCTCGCTGATCCAGCTGCTTTCCATCGGGCTAGGCATCGGCCTGATGTTCGCGCTGACGCTAATCGAGCGCTGAGTGATCGCCATGGAGGGTGCGCAGCCTGGCATGCCCTGGCATGAGAAACTCCTCGCCGTTGCCCTCGGCCTCTCCCTCGGGATCCACATCGTTTTCTTGAGCGCGCAGGTTCTCTTCTACAAGTTCGGTCCCAAGACCTCGAGCCGCCAGGCCAAACTGATCTACCACAAAGAACAGGTGCCGACTGCCTCTGAATGGACGTCGAAGCAGCAGCCGGTGCCGGCGGCGACCCAGGTCCGTGAGTTGGCCCGGTCCATGACCGCCACGCTGCCAGGCCCTGGGGCCGGCCGCGTGAGCGTCGGCGCGAAAGACCGTGCGACCGCCCTCGGCGCGCCGAATCCTGAGCGTGCCGCCGGCAGCGGTGCTGGGTGGGGCAACGCGCCGGGCGGGGCAGGCGCGGGGGAGCCTGGGCGCGATGTCTGGGCCTCTGCCGTGGACCTGACGGATCTGGCCGCCGCGGCGCAGGGCAATCCGGTCCTCTTCAGTTATTTCGGCGCGATCCGCGAACAGATCCAGCGCACGGCGGATGCGCGCGCATGGCTGCCGGAGCAGGAAAACGGCTCCGGGGTGGTGTACATCGGGTTCGTCATCGGTCGCACCGGCGCATTGCGTTCATCTGCCGTCGTGCCGGAGCGATCCACGGCCTCGCCGGTGTTGTGCCGGGTCGCGTTGCAGATCGTCCAAGCCTCCAACCCATTTTTGCCACTTCCCCCCTCATTTACCGAGTCCTCGAAAGCCGTTGTCGTTCCCATCGAGTTCGCCGCCCGCTAGCAGTTTAGCTGCAGTAAATTGAAGTGTCGTTGTTGTTTCAAGACACTTCACTGATCCCTTGCAACTCCCCACCTAAAAATCCCTAGATGTATTGAAATAACTCATTGTTATATAAGGACTTAACAAGTTACTAGTCTTGGCATGGCCAATGCTCAATAGAGGGTAGGACTAGTTAAATGACATTAAACAAAGGCAAATGAAAGTTCCCACAGTCCTCGTCAAAACCGACATGCTGAGCTCGTGGCTCCAGGTCAAGGGGGCCACGAAATCCCAATTGGCCGTGGCCCTTGGGGTCTCCAAGGGCCGGGTCAGCCAGCTCTTCCATGCCAGCGAGATCGAGCCGTCAGCCCACTTGATTGCCAAGCTGCTCGAAGTCACCGGCCTGCCGTTTGAGCGCCTGTTTCTGATTGCGCAACAAGTGCCGGAGAGGCCGAACGGCGGTGCGGCGAGATCCGAATGGCCGGCAGCCTTGCGTCGGCGGAAACCGGCCCGCGAGCCGGTCTCACCCGAGGTTGTGCCATGACGCCTCCAGGCCTTGCGACCGCCATCTGCACCCGCAACCGGCCGCAGCAGTTGGCGCGCGCCCTGGCTTCGCTCGTGCGCCAGGTGCCGGCACCCGGTGAGATCCTGGTGATCGACAATGCGCCTTCGGATGACGCGACCCGCCGGCTGGTGGAGACCTCGTTCCCATCGGTGCGGTATCTCCTCGAACCGCGTCCCGGCCTCGATGTCGCCCGCAATCGTGCCCTGCGGGAATCCGGCCAGGCGGTCGTGGCATTTCTCGATGATGACGCGGTGGCCGAGCCTGGCTGGTGCCGGGGCATTGTCGAAGCGTTCACCCGCGACCCGCAGGCCGCGGTGTGCACGACGCGCGTCGAAGCCTTCAGCCTGGAGACGCCGGCGCAGCGTCTCTTCGAGGCGAACGGCGGCTTCGCCCGCGGCATGCGCAGGGTCCGCCTGCCGGCGGAAGCCGGGCGTTGGCTGCACCAGTTTCCGGTGCCGCTCATCGCGTGGGCGATCAGCATTGGCAACGGCGTCGGGTTTGCGGTCCGGCGCGATGTCGCGCTGCGGCTGGGCGGCTTCGATGAGGCGCTGGACCGGGGCGCGCCGCTGCCCGGCGGCGGGGACCTGGACATGTTCTGGCGGGCGCTGACCGACGGCTCCACGCTGGTGTACGAGCCTGAAGCCTTGACCTTGCACGAGCATCGGCGCGAGATGCATCAGGTCCGCGAGCAGATCCTCAGTCATCAGTGCGCGCTGGTCGCGTTCCTCTGCAAATCGCTCGGGACGACCCGGGGCACGCGCCGGCTCGGCGTGGCCGTCTTCCTGGCGTGGCGCCTGGTCAAGCCAGGCGTTCGCCTCATGCAACGGCTGATCAGGCCGCGACTTGTTGCCGGCTGCCTGGCTCTGGGGCATGTGGGGGCAGACGCTGCGCGGCCTCTGGGCGTACCGGGCGCCGGCGCGCGTATCCGTTGCTATCTCCCGCGCCACGCGTTAAAATCCGCGCAATGAGCCAGGACCGGGACGCCGACCGATTTCCTCCGTACGTGCCGACGCATGTCCGCGCCGGCTTGAAGCTCCGGAAGCTGTACCGGCAATCCGCCACCCGGTGGCAGGAGCGGCAAGCCGCCCGCCGCCCGCTCGATGCCTTGCTGGCCGACGGTGAGCCGGACCGGCTGCTCGTGGCCGCGGCCGCCAACCCCCTCCACGCGGTGAACAAGTGCGGCCGCTGGCACCTGGAAGACCTCGAACGGCCGGAGATCGCGCCGCTGGCGGCGCGCATCGAGGCGCTCAAGGCGGCGCTCACATCGAGGGGATTGCAGTACACCAACACCGCAGGCAATTTCCTGGCGCGCGAATTCCACCCGGCGAACGAGCGGGGCAAGCTGTGGGAGAACGCCTGGGTGATCCGGCACAGCGATGTGCGGCCAGGGCAGGCGGTGCTCGATGTCGGCGGCGCCTCCACCATCTTTTCGTTCTACCTGGCAAGTCTGGGCTGCCGCGTCACCGTCATGGACAACGACTGGGCCAACTGCGGCACGCTGTACAACGCCAACTACGTGGCCCGTGCCATGGGGTGGGACCTGCGCGCGATGGACCGCGACATCTCGCAGCCGCTCCCGTTTGCTGACGGGTCGCTCGACCGCGTGTTTTCCGTGTGCGTCATCGAGCACCTGCCGCCTGGCCTGCGGCAGTTCCTGCTGCGCGAGATCGGCCGCATCCTGCGGCCCGGCGGCCTGGCTGGGTTCACGACCGATTACGATGCGACCCGGCCGGTGCTGGTGACGGACAAGGGCCTGCGCTTCGCCTATTGGAGCAAGTTCGAGCGTGACGTGATCCACCCGTCGGGCTTGCAGGTGCATGGCGCCGCGGATTGGACCGACGCGTGCGCAGCGGACAGTTTCCTAGGCGCCTTTTTCCTCCGCAAGCCGGACACCGCCGTCCCGGCGCTGGTCGCGCACTGAACCCTGCCTCGCGCACGCGCTGGTCAGCCCGCGCTGACCGTCTCGCGTTCTCCAGCCTCATCGCCGGCGCACTCATCGGCTGGCTCCGCCAATCGGCGCAAGAGACCTGCCTCGTCCTCGCGGTGATCGCCTGGATCGCTGCGCTTGTTTTCGCCGGCCGCCGTCCTGCGCGGACCGGTCTTGAGTGGCCGATCGCCGCCTGGCTGGCCGCCGCAGGGCTGTCCATGTGCGTGACGCCGGATATGGGGGCCAGCATCGGCGGGTTGCGGAAGATCATCAAGGTGGCGGTGTTCGCGCTCGCGGTGGCCGGCACCGTGCGCACACGCGCACGCTTGCTCGCGCTGCTGGGCGCGGCCGCCGCCGGCACCGCGGTCGTCGCACTGGACGGGCTGTGGCAAGTCGCGACCGGCACCGATGTCTTCGGTGCGCTGCCTGGCGATGCGCCCGGTGGCCTGCGCCGGCTGACCGCCCTGTATCCCCATGCAAATCACTTCGCCATTCACGGGCTTGTGGTCTTGCCGGCGTTTCCGGTCCTCATGCGGCATGCCAGGCATGCCTGGCAGCGGCGGGCTGCGGCCGTCGGCCTGGGGGTCGTGATCCCTGCGTGGTGGATGACGTATTCGCGCCCTGGGCTGCTCGGGCTCGCGGCAATGGCCCTGGTGTGGTTGGCCGCGACGCGCGCGTGGCGAGCGGTAGCCGCGTGTGTTGCGGCAGGAGCGGTCGCGGCGTTGCTCATGCCGCCATCGGTGCGCGCCTGGATCGCGGCGCAGCCATCATGGTTCGACGCACTGGTGCAGCCATTGCGCAAAGAGATCTGGCACGCGGCGTGGGGCATGATCCAGGCCTCGCCATGGATCGGCCTGGGCGTGAACACGTTCCTGCAGCACTTCAACCGGTTCAAGCTGCCGACGGATCCTCAGGCTCCGGCGTACGCGCACAACAATGTGCTGCACATGGGCGCGGAGATCGGCGCCATCGGCGTCGCAGCGTTCGCATGGCTGCTCTGGCGCGTCGCGCAGGCGGCGCGGCGGCTGCTGCGCCATCCGGATCCTGCCGTGCGCGATGCGGCGCTGGCGATGGCGTGCGGCGCGGCCGCATTCCTAGGGATCGGGCTGCTGGAATCGAACCTATACTCCGCCCGCAGCTACGTGCCGTTCTGGTTATGGGTCGGCGCGCTGTGCGCGCCCGCGCTCCGCGAACCAGCTCCCGTCTGAAAAAAACTTTCTTCGCCTCCCCTTGACGTTTTGAAAAGCCCTCAGGTATCCTTCGTGAAGTAGTACGCGGGTCGTTTGACATTCTCGAAACGGCAAACTCACGGTGACGTGAGGGCGCAAAGCCACAGGTCCAGTATCAGATATCGAATTCGATATCTGATACTGGGACGGCTGGGCTGCCGAAAGAATGGTGATGTTCCACAAGAACTGTTTTCGTCCTTTCTGATGATCGGCCAACCGGTCATTTTTTTATTGGCGGTCATCGCCCTCTGCCTCGTCGTCATCACCATCCTTGCGCTGCAGACCGCGGCCGAGCTGCGCCGCACCCTGCGCCGCGTCAACACGCTCCTGCCCTCGGCCGGCCGCATGCTGCGGCAGACCAGCCAGCTGCTCGACGCCATGGACCGCATCAGCCATCAGGTGGAATCCCTGGTCACCAAAGCGTCGGGCGCCGCGTCGCAGACCGTGGACGGGCTCTTGGGGCTCAAGGTCAGGCTCGCGCACTTGTTCACTCAGACCATGCGAAGTCAGGGGGCGAGAAGCGGATCTCGCTCAGTGAAGAACCGGTTGAAGGGGAGGGACGTGGAATGAAAGAACAGCGTCGAACCACCAAGGGCAAGACTGTTGCCGCCTTCGCGCTGGGCGCGGCCATCGGGAGCATCGTGGCGCTGTTGTACGCCCCGGCCTCCGGCAAGGTCACCCGCCAGCGGCTGGCGATGAAGGCGCGCGAGGCCCGGCGCGAAGCCGAGCGCAAGCTCGCGCACGCGCGCAAGGCCCTGGCGCACCGCGCCGTCGAAGTGCGGGAGAGCGCGCAAGAGTGGATCCAGGACCGGATGCAGAACGGCCACGCGCGTCCGCGTCGCCGGCCCGCGCACGTCTAAGCGTTTACCGCTGACAAAACGGCAGCCTTCGGGCTGCCGTTTTTGTTTCCGCCCGTCGCCAGCTATAATGGCCGTCATGACTCGACACGCCTGCGCCGTGGTCTGGCTGGTGCTGGTTGTTTCAGCCGCGCCGGCTCCGGCACTCGCCTCCGCCGGCCTGTCGCTGGCCAAGCAGGCGGAAATCGACAACCCCGCCCGGTACCAGCAGGCGCTGCGGCAGGGCGCCCAGATCCTCGTCACGCCTGATCTGCGGAGCTTCTACGTCATATGGCTGCCTGACGGCATGACCCCGGCGACCGCGCGGGGCATGATTGTGACGCTCCATGGCCACTCCAGTTGGGCGACGGATGAATTCATCCTGTGGCAGCCCTACGCCGCGCGCCGCGGCTTCGGGATCATCGCGCTGCAGTGGTGGTTCGGGGGCGGTGACCACAATTCGGAATACTACGCCCCGGACGAGATGTCCCCGCTGATTGAAACGATCCTGCGCGACCAGGGCGTGCGGCAAGGCACCGTGCTGCTGCACGGGTTCAGCCGCGGCTCGACGAACACGTACGCCCTGACGGCGATGGACCGCGCAGGTTCAGGCTTCATCCGCATGACGGTCGCGAACGCCGGGGGGGCGACGGTGGATTACCCGCCGACCATGGCGGTCACGAACGGGGCGTACGGGCCGGCGCCGTTTGCCGGCACCCGCTGGGTGCTGTTCTGCGGCGGCAAAGACCCGCATCCGGAGCGTGACGGCTGCCCGGCCATGGCACGGACCCAGCGCTGGCTGGTGCAGCTAGGTGGGCGCATCCAACGGACCATTGAGGACCCGGCATCGGGACACGGCGGGTTCCACCGCAACCCGGTCAACATCGAGGCAGCGCTGGACGCGTTCGACCGCCTCTTACGTGAAGACCTGCCCCCACCGCCGCCGGTCATCGAGGCTGAGGATCCGATCCGGCCGGTTCGTCCCCGATGACCGGCCATGCCCCAGACCCCAAGGTCGCCGTGATCACCGGCGCCTCAAGCGGCATCGGCGCGGAGCTGGCCACGCTCTTCGCCCGCGACGGGTATCAACTATTGCTCGTGGGGCGCGACCGGGAGAAACTTGAGCGCGTGGCCGCCGAAGCGCGGGAGCGGTCTCACGCCGCCGCTTACACTATGGTGCTGGACCTTGCCGTGCCAGGCTCATGCGCCGCGCTGGAAGAGGAGCTGACCCGGCGGCAGTTGCGGCCAGATGTGCTGGTCAACAACGCCGGCATCGCCCTCTGGGGCGAGTTCGCGTCGCTTGCGCTGGCGGACCAGCTGCAGATGGTTCACCTGAATGTCGTCGCGCTGACCGAGCTGACCCGGCGTCTGCTGCCGGCGATGCTCTCGCGCGGCCGCGGCCGCATCCTGAACGTGGCCTCCACGGCCGCATTTCAGCCTGGCCCGATCATGGCGGTGTACTACGCGTCGAAAGCGTACGTGCTCTCATTGTCTGAGGCACTGGCGAATGAGCTGGAGCGCACCGGCGTGACCGTGACGGCGCTTTGCCCAGGCCCCACCGCGACCCAGTTCCAGGCCAGAGCAGGGATTGGCGGCCGCTCGTGGCTGTTCCAGAGCCATGTGATGGATGCGGCCACAGTCGCGCGCGCCGGCTACGACGGCATGCTGCGCGGCCGGACCGTCGTCATCCCCGGGCTCCGCAACCGGGTGTTCGTGTTCTGCGTTCGGCTGCTGCCGCGCGATGTGGTCACCCGTCTGGTGCGCACGCTCCAGGACACCACCTCCCTTCATTGACATCCCAGGGCAAGTTGCTATACTCGTTCAGAGTTTCCCCCAACGGCATCCAAGGAGGTGTCACCACATGAAGTTCACACGTGTCGGGTTGGTGTTCGGAGTCCTGCTGGCTTGTGCCGGCGCGGCCCAGGCGGCCGAAGAGATGGCGTCCAAGGTCTTGCCCACGCTCCTCATCAAGGGCGAGGTCGTGTCGGTGGACGCGAACGATCCGGCAGCCACGCTGCTTAAGGTCAAGGACCGGTACGGGTTCGAGACGCCGATCTTCCTGACCAGCGAGACCCGCGTCATGCAAGGCAGCGCTGCGGCCGCGACGTCCAGCCTCTCCGCCGGCGCCCCGGTCGAGGTGGAGTATAACTTCGACGTCAACACCGCCAAGCGGCACGCTGTGTCGGTCAAGTTGACGACACCGGGTGAAGCCGCTGCCCCGGCCCCAGCGGCCACCGTCACGCCGGCTGCGCCGGAACCAGCGGCCGCGCCAGCAGAGCCGGTCGCAGAGCCTGAGATGGCCGCACCGGTTACACCGGAAGCCATCGAGCCCATGCCAGCGGATGACGGCCATGTCCACCAGATGGACGAGCCGGCTGCGGAGGCGGTCCCCACCCCATAATCGCGTCATCGCACAGTGATGCGGTAAACGCCACGGCGGCTCCGGAAGGAGCCGCCGTGCGCATGTCCTGACGATGCTGACCCCCCAGCCCATGCCCGCCGTCCTGAAAGACCGCAAGCCGGTCCGGGGTGCGGTCGTGTGGTGGCTGCGCATCCTCGGCGTCGTTGCCTTTTTCGTCATCCTCAAGCACCTTCCCGGCGCGCGGGAAGTGAAGCTCGACCACATGGACGTGCGCTGGCTCGGCGTCTGCATGCTGCTGACGCTGCTGCAGCTGTTCATCGATGCGTTCGTGTGGCACTGGCTCATGGCGATCCAGCGCATCCGCCTTTCGTTGTTGGACACGCTGGTGAACTATCTCTCCAGCCAGTACCTGGGCCTCGTGACTCCGGGCCATGTGGGCGAGTTCCTCGCGGCCGGCTATGTGACGGCCGGGACCGGGATCACCTTCGGCTACGCGCTCTCGAGCGTCGTGATGAAGAAGCTGCTCTCGTGGGTCAGCATCATCGGCTTCGGCGTGTGGGGGCTGCAGCACTTGGCGGAGATGAGCTTCCTGCAAGGGGTGAAGTGGGTGTTGGTCGCGGTCATCGTGGTCGTGGTGGTGATGGGCGGAGGGATCGCGATCTGGATCTTCTCGCTGCAGCGGCTGGCGCGCAAGTGGGAGCGGCTCACGCCCTGGCTGATCGACATGACCGAGTTCTGGTCCGGGATGCGGGCGCTGGCCGGGCCGCAACTCCTGCTGCCGCTCGCCTTCGCTGCAGTCGGCTTCAGCCTCCTGTTTTTCCAGTTGGACGCGGTGTTGCACGCGCTCGGCATTGCGCTGCCGATTCTGACCGTCGCGAAGATCATGGCGGTGAGCCGGATCGTGGCGCGGATCATCCCGCTGTCGGTGGTGGGGCTTGGCTCGAAGGACGCGGCCGTGATCACGCTGCTGGCGCAGGAAGGGGTCGACCCGGCCGTAGGCCTGACGATCACGCTGCTGCTGCTGACCGGGACCTACCTGGTGACGCTGCTGCTCAGCGGGTTGGGCTGGTGGATCAAGCCGCTGGTAGTGCGGCGCGCCGGACCAGCCAGCTCATGAGGTAGCGGCTCATCGGCAATTGCAAGATCCACGGGTGATCCGGGGCTTGCAGGCTCAGCGCTTCGACCTGCAGCCGCACCGGGCCTTCGCCCGCCGCAATCCGCACGATCTCCTCGGCCTGGCTCAGCAAGTGGTACGTGCAGATGCTGAGGGCGAGCCGGCCCGCATCGGCCGTGAGCCTCAACCCGTGCCGCAGCAGGTGGTGGAGCGCCTGGCGGCCCTTGATGAGGTCGGCTTTCGTCTTGGCCAGCGACGGCGGGTCCAGCAGCACCCAGTCGAACCGCTCCCCGGCCTGCGCTTTCGCCTCCAGCCAGTAGAATGCGTTGCCGGGTACGAACGTCATCCGGCCGGCGACGCCGTTGAGCGCGGCGTTCTCCTTGGCCATTGCCAGCTGCGCTTCATCCTGCTCGACGCAGACGACCGTGGCCCCTTGCATCGCTGCGCCGATCCCGAAGGCTCCGGTGTACGAGAACACGTCCGCCACGCGCTCGCCGCGTTGCACGCGGCGGCGGATCGCGCACCGCGTGTCGCGCTGGTCCAGGTAGAAGCCGGTCTTCTGCCCGCGGTGCGGGTCGACCCACAGCTTCAGGCCGTCCTCTTCGATGCGGACCCGGTCCGGCACGGTGCCGTGGAGCACCTGGGTGACGAGCGGCAGCCCTTCCTCTTGACGGAACTCCTTGTCGCTGCGTTCCAGGATCCCGGATGGTTTCAGGCTGTTTCTGAGCAGGTCGGTGAGCGGCGCACGCCACGCTTCAAGTCCTGCGGCCCGCAACTGCACGACCAGGATGCTGGCGTACTGGTCGACGATGAGTCCTGGAATGCCGTCAGCCTCGCTGAACACGACCCGGCGTCCGGCCGCCGGATCAAAGCCGGCGCGCCGGGCGATGGCGGCCTTCAGCCGGCGGGCAAGCCACGCCGCGTCCGGCGGCTCTGCCTGGTCGGTGGTGAGCACGCGGGCGGCCAGACGCGCGTGCGGGTTGTAGAATGCGTACGCGAGAAAGGCGCCGCTGCGTTCGTCCAACCGGACAATGCTGCCCGGGGCCACGTCGGAGGGCGCCTCCAATTCATCCTGGAAGACCCAGCCGTCCAGATGGCGGATGCGCTTCGCCGCCGGAGCGTGCACGGTCACCTGAGGGAAGGGCATGGCGGAGCATTGTAGCATTTGCTAAAGTAGCAGCGCAAAATGAGTGAACGGTTCACTGGAGAGCGGATGAAGGAAGCGTATGTACGCCAACTCGAGCTCGGCCCGATGCAGAACTTCGTCTACGTGCTCGGCGACCCGGATTCCAACGAGGCCGCGGTCATCGATCCGGGATGGGAGGTGCCGAGGATCTTGGACGCGGCCACACAGGACGGCTACCGGATCACGTCGGTCTTCTTGACCCACCACCATTTTGACCATGTCAACGGCGTGGAGGAACTGCTGCGGCACGTCCCTCAGGCGCGCGTGTATGCGCACGCTGACGACGTGCCCTACCTGTCGGTCCCACCGGCGCAGCTCTCCCCGGTCGAGGACGGCGAGGTGGTGCGGATCGGGACGCTGCCGGTGACGGTGCTGCACACGCCCGGGCACACGCCAGGCTCGCAAAGCCTCCTCGCCGTCGGACGCGTGTTCACCGGTGACACGCTGTTCATCGGCAGCTGCGGCCGGGTGGATTTGCCGGGCGGGGATGCGCGGGCGCTGTACCGCAGCCTGTCTGAGACACTGCGCCCGCTGGATGACGCGACGATCGTGATGCCGGGCCACAACTATGGGGAGACGCCCAGCGCGCCGTTAGGCGACGAGAAACGCCGCAACCCGTTCCTGGCCGCACCCAGCGTGCAGGCGTTCCTCCGGCTCGTCGGCGGATGAGCCGGTTGCCGACGGCGTGCGACACGGCGCTCAAAGAGTGGGCGACGGTCTTGGAGGCGATGGCGAAGGGCGAGCAGCTGTTGCTGATTCGCAAGGGCGGGCTGATCGAGCCAGGCACCGGGTTCGAGCTCACCACGCCGGTCTTCCTGTTCTACCCCACGTTCGAACATCAGGCCGTGTCGTATCTGCGTCCGCCGTTTACCGGATACTTCGATCAGGCGGCTGCGCGGCGCGCGCCGGCCGGCCAGGTGCGCATCGAGCTGATCGGTCAGGCGGTGGCCAGCCTCCGGAGCACCGACGTGTCCCTGATCGACCGGCTGGCCGAATTCCATATTTACAATGGCGCGTTCGCCACGCAGCGTTTGAAGTGGCAGCCGGAGACGCCGCTCGCCTTCGTCGCCATTCGGGTGTTCCGCGTGCCGGAGCCGCGCGTGCTGACGGTGCACCCGGACTACGCCGGCTGCACCTCGTGGGTCGCCTTGAAGGCGCCGGAACCGTTGTCCGGACTGGTGCCGGTCCTGGATGATGCCGCATTCGCCGGCCGGCTCGCTGCGCTGCGCCGGATCGTGCCGCTGGAACCGGTTTGATCCCCCCGCCTCTTTGTACATCTGCGCAGTGCACAGCACTGCGCAGGCCTGCCGACCAACAGTCGGCAGGCGCCCGCCAGCGGCGGGCTCATGGCAAAGAGGTGGGGGGATGATGCGCGTGCTCGTGTACGGGGCGGGTGCCGTAGGCTCAGCCCTTGGCGGCATGCTGGCCGCGCACGGGGATGAGGTCACGCTGCTGGGGCGCGCGCCGCACCTGCATGCGGTGCGCGAGCGTGGGCTGCGCATCAGCGGGTTGTGGGGCGATCGGACGGTGCCAGGCTTGCGGACCGCGACGTCGCTTGCCGAGCTTGTGCCGCCGGCCGAGTTCGACTGGGTGTTCCTCTCGGTCAAAGCGTACCACACCGCCGACGCGGCCCGCGCGCTATTGCCGATCCTTCGGCCGAAGACCTTCCTGTGCGCGTTCCAGAACGGGCTGGGCAATTACGACGCGCTGATCTACCACCTGCCTCCGGAACGCGTCGCGCTGGGGCGCGTGATTTTCGGCGCTGAGCTTGCGCCGGGGCACGTGACCATCACGGTGTGGGCAGACGACGTGCTGGTGGGATCGCCGGATGCGCGGTTTCCCAAAGCACGGCTCGCGCAGCTGGCTGAGCGATTGACGGCGGCCGGAGTGAAGACGCGCGTCAGCCAGGACATCACCGGGGCGCTGTGGGCCAAGGCCTTGTACAACTGTGCGTTGAACGGGCTGGCCACGCTGTACGAGGTGCCCTACGGCGGACTCTTGGATCGCGCGCCGGCGCGCCGGATGATGCGGCAGGTGGTGGACGAAGCGTACGCGGTGGCCGAGGCCCACCGGGTCCGGCTGGAGCCAGCCTCTGCTGACCGGTACCACGAGCTGCTGATCACGACGCTGGTGCCGGACACGGCGGCGCACTTTCCATCCATGCTGCGCGACGTGCAGCGCGCCCGGCCCACGGAGATCGAATCGATCAACGGCGCCATCGTCGCACTCGGCCGCCAGGTTGGCGTGCCCACGCCAGCGAACGCGCTACTCACCCGCCTCATCCACGAAAAGGAACGGCTCGGCGGATCGCCGCGCGCTAGAGCTACAACCTAAGCCGCTCCGCGTACTGCCTCCAGCGGGCGGCCGCCACCTCCGGCGTCCAGACGCCGTTCGCCTCGGCCCAGTCCAGGGCCAGCTTTTCGCCGATCACCTCGTGCACCTTCGCGTCCTTCCAGTAGCTCGTGTGCGCCGTGATCAGCGACGCGTTGCGGATCTCTGCGTCGTGGAGCACTGCGGCCTGGTACGCCGGGTTCAGCCGCCGCAGCGGGGTGGCCACCGGGTCGGCCGGATGGTAGCAGTTGACCCAGCAGCCTGGCGGGGCAATCGCCAGCGGTTTGTCGAACTCTTCCACGCGGCCGCTGCCGTAGCGCAGCGCGTAGAAGGCCATCGGCGAGCCGAGTGTGAAGAAGTTTCGCAGCGTGAAGCCGTCGGGCCGTTGTCCGCGGTCCCACAGATAGTCCGAGGCGATGACAGTGCCCAGGCTGTGGCCGATCACGGTCAGAGGGATGGTGGCGTCCGTCGCCGGGGCTGCCGCGCGCAAACGGGTGAGGGCAGTGTCCAGCTCCTGGCCGATGAGCTGCTTGGCGTCCGGCCGCTGGTACGCGAGGATGTCGCCGACGAAGGGGACGACGCGGGCCCGCAGGCGCAAGATCACGTGCGAGGCGACCAGGTGCAACACCTGCGCCAGCGCTCCGGAGAGCACCAGCGGCGGGATCTGCGCGCGGAGTGCGCGCTGCAGCCGGGCCTGCTGATCGGCGACGTACCGGTCCCAGAGCGCTTCTTCGGCGAGGAGCTCGGCCGCATCGCCTGGCGCGCCGAGACGGGAGAGCGCGGCCTGCATCGCGCGGGTGATGCCGGCAGTCAGGTGTTGGGCGAAGCCAGGGCCCTCATGGCCGATGCCGTGGACAATGAGGACGCGGACGGGGACGGTCTTACGTGCCGGCGGGGAAGTAGGCATTCGCCACGTACTGGGCGACCATGCGCTGGGTGTTGAAGAACGCGCCGTTGATCGCGATGCATGCGCGCATCATCTCCGCGTACGCGGACGGCCGGGCATAGAACAACGGCGCGATCACATGCTCCAGCTTATCGTACAGCGCGGCCGCCTCGCCGGCGCCGTCGGCCGAGGGCCGGCCCCGGTCGCCGATCGCCCAGCCGGTCACGCCTTCCAAATGGCCCTCGATCCACCACCCGTCCAGGACGCTGAAGCTGGGCACGCCGTTCATCGCCGCCTTCATCCCGCTCGTGCCCGAGGCTTCCTGCGGCGGCAGCGGCGTGTTGAGCCACAAGTCCACGCCGGCGCACAGCTGCTGTGCCAGCGTCATGTCGTAGTTTTCCAGGTACAGCACGCGGACCGCGTCGCCCAACTCGCGCGCAGCCTCGACGATGCGTTGGATCAATGCCTTGCCGGCGTCATCGTGCGGATGCGCCTTGCCGGCGTAGAGCACCTGCAGCGGCCCGACGTAGCGCGCGATGGCGCGCAGCCGGTCCAAGTCGGAGAACAGGAGCGTGGCGCGCTTGTACGGGGTGGAGCGCCGCGCGAAGCCCAGCGTCAGCGTGCCGGGATCCAGCCGCATGCCGGTGCGCGCGGCCACCTCATCCAGCAGGGCCTGTTTCGCCTGCGCATGCGCCCGCTCGATTTCGTGCAGCGGCAAGCCCATCGCGTAGCGCAGGTACAGGTTGTCGCGCCGCCACTCGGGGATGTGACGGTCGAACAGCGCCGCAAACGGCGGCGCGGTCCAGGTGGCGGCGTGCACCCCGTTCGTGATGGCGCGGATCGTATGGGTCGGGAACATGAGCTGCGAGACTTCGGCGTGGCGCATGGCGACGCCGTTGACGTAGCGACAGAAGTACAGCGCGAGCGCGGTCATGTCGAGCGCGCCGTCCTGGCCCACGCCGCGGCCGGCCAAGAAGGCGGCCGCCTCGTTGCCGAGCACCTGGGTGACGAGCGGCGGCTCGAACCGGTCGTGGCCGGCCGGCACCGGCGTGTGCGTCGTGAACACGCACTGCGCTTCCACCGCCTCGCAGTCCGCGTCCGTGGCGGAGGAGAGGCCGCGCCCGCCGACGCGCCGCATGACGAGTGCGAGCGTCAGCAGCGCCGAATGGCCTTCGTTCATGTGGTACACCTGCGGCTGGTGGCCCAGCGCCTCCAGCATCGCGACGCCGCCCATGCCGAGGATGACTTCCTGGCAGAGCCGGTACCGCCGGTCGCCGGCGTACAAGTGGTCGGTGAGGCTCTGATCGAACGGGTCATTCTCCGGCAGCAGACTGTCCAAGAGGTAGACCGGGATGGTGTGCCCGGTCACGCCCCGCACCGAAAACCGCCACGCGCGCAGCCGCACCGGCCGGCCTTCCACCGTCACGGTGACGATCTTCTCCAGCCGCTCCAGCGATTCTTCCGGCGACCATAGGTCCGGCTCTTCGGTTTGCACGCCGGCCGCGTCGAGCCGCTGGCGGAAATAGCCTTTGCGGTGCAGGAGTGTCACGCCGACCGCCGGGATGGACAAATCGGCGGCGGACCGCAGCGTGTCTCCGGAGAGGACGCCGAGTCCGCCGCTGTAGGTGGGCAGGGACGGGTCCAGCCCGGCTTCCATGGAGAAGTAGGCGACGAGCGGCGGCAGGCCGGAAGGATCGCGGGGTGTCATGCGTGCAGCCTCGGTCCGGTTACGTTGCGCCGAGCCGGTACGGCAAACGGACGATGAACCGGCTGCCACGGCCTGGTTCGCTTTCAGCCCAGAGCCGGCCACGGTGCAGCTCCACGAGGGCTTTGGCGATCGGCAGCCCCAGCCCCCAGCCTTCCTGGGTTTCAGGGCCGACGCGCTCAAACTTGTTGAAGATGTGGTCCAGGTCGCCGGCGCGAATGCCTGGCCCGGTATCCGCCACGGTCACCTGGGCTGCGTCGTCTTCGCGGAGGAGCCGGATGGTCAGACCGCCGCGCTCGGTGAACTTCATGGCGTTGGTGATCAGGTTCATGAAGACCTGGGAGAGCCGGTCACGGTCCGCCAGCACGGTGACCGGCTCCTCGGGCAGCTCGAGCGTCATGGTGAGGCCCCGCTGTTTGACGAGGGGCTCCACCGCTTTCGCGATCCCGCGAAGCAGCTCCTGCAGCTCCACCGGCCCGGTCACCAACCGCATCTTGCCGGCTTCCAGCCGTGAGACGTCCAGCAGGTCGCCGACCAGGCGCTTGAGCCGGTTGACCTCCTTCTGACAGATCACCACCGGCTCGCGTTGGTCGTCGGTGAGGCTGCCGTGCAGCCCGTCGGCCAGGTTATCCAGCGTGCCCTTGATGATGGAGAGCGGCGTGCGAAACTCGTGGGAGACGTTGCTCACGAAGGCGGCCTGCTGTTCGTTGGAGGCGCCCAACTGGACGTTGAGTTGGACGAGCCGCCGCATGACGCCGCGGATCAGCAGCTGCCCGGCGAGCAACCCGAGCATGGAGAAGACGACGGCGAGGAGGAAGTACAGCCCGTTCATGCCCTGCAGGATCTCGAGCGAGAAGAACTTGACCGTGATGAGGTAGAGGCAGAGCAGGAGGGGGATGATGCTCATCAAGACGAACGCGACGTGGAACTGCGAGAGCAGTTCGCGCCGCATCCGTCCGATCGATTGGGTGACGGCGGAGGAGGTCTGGCCCGCCGGCGTCAGGGCTCGCACCATATGCGAGCGCATTGTATCACACACGGCCTTCTGCTAAACTGCCTTCTCGCCGCCATGCCTGTTCCCCGTCGTGGACTCACTATTGTGTACACTGGCAACGGCAAGGGCAAGACCTCCGCCGCGCTCGGCGCCGTCCTGCGCGCGTTGGGGCACGGCTGGCGGGTGCTGGTGATCCAGTTTTTCAAGGGCGACTGGCCGATCGTCTTCGGCGAAGTCGAGCTGGCCAAGCGGCTCGGGCCGCAACTCGAGGTCCTCCAGCTCGGCCGCGGCTTCGTGAACGCCATGGGCGATCGGAAGCCGTTCGAGGAGCACCTGGCCGCGGCGCGCGAGGCGCTGGCCACTGCCGAGGCGAAGATCCGTTCCGGCGCCTATGACCTGATCGTTTTGGACGAAATCGTGTACGCGATCGATTACGCCGGCGTGCAGCTGGTCAGCCTGGAGGATGTCTTCGCGCTGATCGACGCAAAGCCGGCGTCGCTGCACCTGATCCTGACCGGCCGCAACGCGCCCCAGGCGCTCATCGACCGGGCAGACCTGGTGACCCAGATGGACGAAGTGAAGCACCCGTGGCAGTCAAACATCCCCGCGCAAGTGGGGATCGACTGGTGAGATGACCAAAAACGCGCGATCCCACAGCCATGTGCTGCTCGACGGTGTCGCCCGGGCCCCGTCCCGGGCGATGCTGAAGGGCATTGGCTTCACCGATGCGGACTTGCGCAAGCCATTGATCGGCATCGCCAACACGTGGATTGAGGTGATGCCGTGCAACTACCACCTGCGGCGGCTGGCTGAGCATGTCAAGGCCGGCGTGCGCGCCGCCGGGGGCACGCCGATTGAGTTCAACACGATCGCGGTCTCCGATGGCATCTCGATGGGCACCGAGGGTATGAAGGCCTCGCTCATCAGCCGCGAAGTGGTGGCCGATTCCATCGAGCTCGTGGTCCGCGGGCACCTCTTCGACGGGCTCGTGTGCCTCTCCGGCTGCGACAAAACGATCCCCGGCACCGTGATGGCGATGGTTCGCCTCGACCTGCCGTCGCTGATGCTCTACGGCGGCTCGATCGCCCCCGGCAGGTTTCGCGGGAAGGATGTGACCATTCAGGACGTGTTCGAAGCGGTGGGCGCGTGCGCGGCCGGCCGCATGAGCGAGCGCGACGTGCGCGAACTGGAAGATTGCGCCTGCCCTGGGCCTGGCGCGTGCGGCGGCCAGTTCACCGCCAACACGATGGCCATGGCCATCGAGATGTTGGGCCTCTCGCCCATGGGCAGCGCGTCTGTGCCGGCCATGGATAAGAAGAAAGACGCGGTCGCCCGCGCGTGCGGCCGGCTGGTCATGGATCTGGTGCGCCGGGACCTGCGTCCGCGCCGGATCGTGACCCGGCAGTCGCTGGAGAACGCGATCGCCTCGGTGGCCGCCACCGGCGGCTCCACCAACGCCGTGCTGCACTTCTTGGCGATCGCCCGGGAAGCCGGCGTGCCCTTGAGGATCGATGACTTTGATCGGATCAGCCGCCGCACGCCGCTGCTGGCGGACATGAAGCCGTGGGGCCGGTTCGTGGCCGCTGACTTATACCGCGCCGGCGGCGTCGCACTCATCGCCAAGCGGCTGCTCCAGGCCGGGTTGCTGCATCGGGCACCGCTGACCGTGACCGGCAAGACGATCGGCCAGGAAGCGGCTGCGGCGAAAGAAACGCCGCGCCAGCCGGTGGTGCGCCCGGTGTCTGACCCGCTCAAGCCGAACGGCGGCTTGGTGATCCTCCACGGCAACCTGGCGCCTGAGGGGTGCGTGGTGAAGGTGACGGGGCATGAGCCGTCGACGCTGACCGGGCCGGCGCGCGTGTTCAATTGCGAAGAGGACGCGTTCCGCGCGGTGCAACAGCGCCGCATCAAGGCTGGGGACGTGGTGGTGGTGCGGTATGAAGGCCCGAAAGGCGGGCCAGGCATGCGCGAAATGCTGGGGGTCACCGCCGCCATCGTGGGGCAGGGGCTGGGCGGGTCGGTGGCGCTCTTGACCGACGGCCGGTTCTCAGGGGCCACGCGCGGGCTGATGGCCGGGCATGTGGCGCCGGAAGCTGCGAACGGCGGCCCGATCGCGCTGCTGAGAAACGGCGACCGGGTGAGCTTCGACATCGCGCGCCGGAGGCTGAGCGTCGCCCTGACGGCGGCAGAGCTGGCGCGGCGGCGAGCGCGTTGGCGCGCCCCGAAGCCGGCCTACACCCAGGGGGTGTTCGCCAAGTACGCTGCGCTCGTCGGGTCGGCCGCTGATGGAGCGATCACTACGCCGGCCTCGATCTCTTGCTGGGATGGTGAAACTGGCAGACACGATAGGTTGAGGGCCTATTGCCGCAAGGCGTGAGGGTTCAAATCCCTCTCCCAGCACCATTTTTTACCCTTCCGGTATCAGATACGGTCGGATGAACTCATTTCACCGTATCTGATACCGGTCCTTGACAAGGTTCGCGACGCTTGTTAACGTGGGTGGCGTCAACACGTTAGGTGCCTGGTGAGCCTTCGCCCGCAACAATCCACATTGCCGATATTCCCCCAGAGCAGACCTATTATCTCCGGGGGTTTTTTGTTGGCATTCGTCGCGGTCCTGGCGGCGGCGGCGCTCGGCGAGCATGGGTTGCGCCGTACCGTGCAAGCCCGGTTGCGGCAGAGCATCGTCGCGCGCGAGTCGCTCGCGCAGCAAGTGGCCGGCATCTACGTGGATCTTGAGCAGATCAAGAGCGACCTGACGCTTGAGCAGGTGCGCTCACGCGTCCTCGCCCGCCAGCTCGCAGACCGCACCAAGACGCTGGAGACCACGATGGCCCGGCTGCAGGCCGAGTCGCGCACGGTCGGGGAGCTGCAGGTTCGCCTCGCGGCGACAGGGCAGCAGATGGGCCAGCTCCAGGGCGAGCTGGCCATGGCGCTGCAGACCAGCGGCTTGCGCAGCCCCGAGGGCACGGTGGAGCTTGAGCGCGTCGTGGTGACCGACGGGGCCTCCGGCGTCGAAGGCCGGATCGTGTCGGTCCATCCGGACTGGAATTTCGTCGTTATTGATTTGGGCTGGGACGCGGTGCGCATCGGCGACACGGTGTCAATCTATCGCGACAACCAGCTCACGGCGAAAGCCAGGATCGAGCGAGTCCAGGCCAGCGTCGCTGCGGCCACCCTGCTGCCGGAATGGAAAGCGGCCGAAGTCCAGATCAATGACACGGCGCGCCTCCTCTAATTACGCAGGGCTCATCGCGGCGCTCGTGGCCGTGGCCTGGCTGGCCGGCCCGGCATGGGCCGAGTCCTCCTCCGATGCCGGTCGTACCCGCATCGTGTTCCAGCTCGACCGCGAATCCCCGATCAATGTTCAGAACCGGTTCCAAGCCTCGCCCCCGGCCATCGTCTTGGAGTTTCCAGAGGGGCAGGTGTTCACCGCGCTGCCCGAACGGACGGCGATCCGCTCCGGCGCCATCCTCGGTCTTTCCACGCAGTACGGTGAAACGCACGGCGGCGCCCGATCGCTGCGGGCCATCGAGGTCCTCTTGCGCGGCGATTACCCGCACCGGATCACGACCGAGCAGGGCCGCATCATCCTTGAGATCCAGCATCCGCAGACGCTGCCGGCCGTCTCCATTGAAGTGGGCGTCCTGGGCGGCTCCATCATCCGCAACTTGGGCTCCACCCGCATGACCCAGCGGTTCCAGGCCATGCAGGAGGCCTTGACGGACGCCCAGGAGCCTGCGTTCATGCCCTCAGCGCCGCCGGCCAGGCCAGGCGCGTCCGTGGCCTCGCCGCGAGTGCGGCGGCCGTCGGCCTCTGCGCCGTCGCCGGCGCGCTCGTGGGGATGGCTGGTGGTTCTCGGTTTTTCCCTGATCGGCGTCCTGACCGCGTGGTTACGCCGCGCCCCGGTCGTGGCCATCGCCCTTGAGCCCCGCATCGCGTCCGGAATGGTGTTGATCGACCAGCTCGTGCTGCGCGCGTTTGAGCGGCAAGGGTTCCGCATCGTCTCCTCGCTGGAGCCGGGAACGCTGCCAGGCACCGTCCGGCTGGTGAGCAAAGACGGCGCGCAGGTGGCGCTGGGGTGCGTGGGCAGTGGCATGTTCTTCGAGAAGCAGACCGTCGAGCGGTTCGTGAAGGTGATGCGCGCCACCGGCGCCTCCCAAGGCTACTTGGTCGCGACCGGGGCGTTCACGGTGCCGGCCCAGCGACTGGCCAAAGAGCACGGCGTGACGCTGGTCGGCCGCGAGCACCTGATCGAGCTCTTGAGCACTGGGGCGACCAGCGAGTTCTTCACCCGGCAATTGGAAGACGCGCAACGGCAGCTGACCGAGGCGCGCGAGACGTTGCAGCACTACGCCGCGCAGCTGGATGCGCTGCGCCGGCAGCGGAATGAGGCGAGCTGGCGTTTGGGCGAAGAGCGCGCCAAGGCCGGGAAACTGGAAACAGACCTCGCCGCGCTCACGGTGCGCGTAGGGCAGCAAGACGCTGAGCTGGCGCGGACGCAGCAGGACGCTGCGGCGTTGCAGAAGCGGTGGGATGAGAACGAATGGTATTTGGGCGAGGCCCAGGCACGCATCCGGTTTCTGGAAGCGTCGCTGGAATCTGCCGGACAGACCGAGGCGTCGCAGCAAGCCATTGCGCGCGCCCGCGACGAGGCCAACTGGTACCTCGGCGAAGAGCGGCGCAAGGTCATGGAGCTCAGCGGCAAGCTGGTTGAGCTGCAGAACGCGCTCGATGCCGCCGTTGCACGCGAGCTCCTGCTGCAAGAAGCCTTCGATGAGATCCGCCGCAAGCTGAGCGCGTTGGAGACCTACGGTGAGCGTCGGCGCGGCGTGCGCACCGCGATCCCGGAGGCGGTGCTTGAGCTGTGGCAGAACGGCACGGACGAGGCCCTCTTCGCCGGCAGCCCGCGGGACTTCAGCCTGGAAGGGATCGGATTGGACATGGACCGCGAGCTTCCGGCCGGCACGCTGCGCGCACGGTTGCGGCTGCCTGGGCTGGACGCGCCGGTGGACTCGGAAGCGCATGTCGTCTGGCAGCGGACCGGCGGGGAGCCGCCGAAAGTCTCGATTGGCTGCCGGTGGCTGACGCTGCCGGAACCGGCTAAAGCCCGGCTTGAATTGTTATTGGCCGGACAACCTGGAGCGTCGTGATGCAAGAGCGTCGAACAAGTATTCGCATGGCACACGCGGTGGCGGCCCAGTACTGTCCGTCGGATGATCTGCTGCCGCGTGACGGCAAGCTGTTGGACGTCAGCGAGCGAGGCTCGCGCCTGAAGGCGCGTGAGCCGCGCCAGGTCGGCGACCGCATCACCGTGACATTCCCCTTGGAGCAAGCGCAGGAGCCGTTGACGGTGACCGGGGAAGTCCGCTGGTCCACGCCATCGGGACGGGGGTGCGAGACCGGGCTGGAGTGGCTCACGCTGGACCCGGCTGCGAGCTATCGGCTCCACAGCTTCCTGCACGACCGTGCGCAGGCCATGCAAGCGCGCCGGACCGTCTGGGGCAAGCCGCAGGCCCCGGCGTCCTCGCCGGTGGTCCGGATCGCGGCCCTCGCGGCCGGGACCCTCATCGTGACCGTGCTGGCCTTCGCCGCCTGGTCGCTCCACCAAACGAACGCCCAGCTTGACGCCGCCTTGTCGCAACGCGACGCCGTCATCGGCCACTTGGAGCAGCGCGCCGGCTCGCTGGCCACGGCGCTCGGTGATGCGCATGCGGACCTTGAGCGGGCCACCGTAGAGGTCGCACGCTTGGATGCCCAAGCGCAGTCGCTGCAGACCGGGGCCCAGGAACTGACCTCAGAGATCCAGCGGTTTCAGCTGGCCTATGCCAAGGGCCAGCGTGAGCGCTCGGAGCTGATCGAGCAGATCCTGGGGCTGGAACAGGAGCGGATGGTCTTGACGCAGCGGCTCTCATCCTTACCAGAGCTGCGGCTCGCGGTCCGCGAGGCGATCCAGGCCAGGATGGCCGAGGACCGTCTGCGCGGCCGGGTGCGGTGGTCGACGGATGAATCTGCCGAGTGGGGCAACCGGGGCTACGTGCTGTTGAACGCGCCGCCGGTGAAAGCGGGCGGCTCCGGCCTGTCGATCACGGTCCACGACCCGACTGCGGCAACGCCACAACTGCAGTCTGCGATCAGTGAGACAGTGAACAGTGAACAGTGAACAGTGTTGTCTGACGATCCACTCTGCACTGTTCACTCACCACCGCCCACTCTCGTAGTTACTTCTCGTCCGCCCTCCGCCGCTCCTTGACGTACAAGCTCCGGTCGAACTGTTTCGCGTACGCCTTCAGCTCGGCTCCGACTGCGGCCACTTGGCCAGGGTGCGTGAGCACTCGTTCCTCGTTCGTCACCAGCGCGATGGACACTGACAGCAGCGGGATTTTCACCGTCTTCCCCCGCCGGTCGGTGTGCAGCAAGTAGCCCCGTTCCCGGTCCACCGGGTCATACAGCGCGCGCGCCATCGTGTCGAAGGCGGCGATCACCGCCTCGCACACCGGCACCGAGCGCTCGATGGTCGTGATCAGCAGAAAATCGTCCCCCCCGATGTGCCCCACGAAGTCCTGCGGGCTGCCGTGCGCGCGCGAGGCCTCGAGCAGGATCTTCGCGGTCATCTGAATCACTTCATCGCCCCGCTGGAACCCGTAGTGGTCGTTGAACGCCTTGAACCGGTCCAGGTCAGCGTACGCCACAGCGAGCGGGCCGCCGGCAGCGATTCGCCGCTCCAGCTCCCGCTGGATGGTGATGTTGCCGGGCAGGCGGGTCAGCGGGTTGGCGTCCAGGTCAAGGCTTGCGCGGCGCAGGACCATCTTCACGCGGGCGAGCAGCTCCGCCGGTTCGAAGGGTTTCACGACATAGTCGTCCGCCCCAGCGTCCAGCCCGTGCACCTTATCCTGCAATTCGCTTTTGCCGGTGAGCATGATGACCGGCACGTGGCGCAGCACCATGTCCTGTTTGATCTGCGCGACGACCTCCGGGCCGGTCAGATGCGGCATCATGTAATCGATGATCACAAGCTCCGGCGGTGTAGCCCGCACCGCTTCGAGGGCCGCCGCTCCGTCCGGCGCCTCGGTGACCTCGAACCCGGCCGATTCCAGCACGGACCGCACGATGTCCCGCAGGTCTGCGTCGTCATCCGCCACCAGCACCCGCGTGGGCCCAGCCATTACGTAGGCTCCTTCGCCGCCAGCGCGGCGCGCAGCGCGCGCACGATCGCGTCAGGCTCGCACGGCTTCAGCAGGTAGTCCGAGGCGCCCAGCCGCAGGCCCCGCTGCCGTGCGTCTAAGGTCTGCTCGTGCCCGGTCAGGATCACGACCCGGATCTGTTCCAGGACCTTCCGTTTGCGAAGCTCCTCCAGCACTTGCCAGCCATTGATCCGCGGCATGTCCAAATCCAGCAGTAACACGTCCGGCGTGACGACCCGGACCACTTCCAGTGCCTCCTGCCCGTCGAGCGCTCCGGAGGCGGCGAAGCCTTCTTGTCCCAGCATCGACGTGAGGATTTCCACGAGGTCGGCTTCGTCATCCACGACCAACACGAATGGTTTGGGCCCGTGCGCATGCGCGGCGGCGCGCTCCAAGGAGGCGGCGATGGTCGGCCAGGGCGCAGTGGCGCACACCGCATCGGCAGCCCACGGCTCCCGCCGGCCGTCAGGCCGCTCCACCGCGCTCAGCACCACGATCGGGAGGCGGCATGTGACCGGGTCGAGTTTCAGCAGCCTGGCGGTCGCCTCGCCTTGGGCGCCGCCTGAGACGTCGAGCAGGATCACGTCGACTCCGGCGCGCTTGGCCTGTTCCACCGCGTCGGGGCCGCGGAGGGCTTCGGTGACGCGCCAGCCGCGCGCGGCGAGTGCTGTGCCCAGGCGCTGCCGCATCGCCTCACGGTCATCGACGAGCAGCACGGTGCCGGCCATGTCACGCCGCCGGCAGGGTGACCGTGACGGTCGTGCCCTGGCCGGGTGTGGAGGCGATGGCGATCGCGCCATGGTGCGCCTCGATAATGCGCTTGACGAGGGCGAGCCCCAAGCCGGTGCCTTGGACCTGTTGGTTGATCGGATCGAGGGCCCGGTAGAATTCCTGGAACAGCTTGGGCAGGTCGGCCGCCGGGATGCCGCAGCCGGAATCGCGCACCACGATGACGACGCTCGCCCCGTCGCGGCGCAGCCGCACGTCGATGGCTCCGCCGTCCGGCGTGTACTTGACCGCGTTGGAAAGCAGGTTCACGAAGACGCGCGGCAAGTGCTGCGGGTCACCCGGCAGCTCGCGGACGCCGTCGAGATCGGCAGCGTAGCGGATGTGCTTGGCGTCGAGCTGCGGCCGGACCTGCTCGTGGATGGTGGCGAAGAGCTCCTCCACCGGCAACGCGGCGCGCTCCATGGTCACCCGGCCGGATTCGATGCGGGCGATGTCGAGCAGGTTATTGATGAGCTGCGTCAGCAGGTCCGCGTGCTTCTCGATCTTTTTCACGCGTTCCTCCTGCGCTCCGGAGAGCTTGCCGAACTGGCCGCTGGCGAGCAGGGAGGCATAGCCCTTGATGGCGGCCAGTGGCGTGCGCAGTTCGTGCGACACCGAGGAGACGAAGGTGCTCTTGGCGTTGTTCAGTGTGGTCAGCTCGGCATTGGCCTGCGCCAGGTCGTGTGTGCGCTCCCGCACCTTGCGCTCCAATTCTTGGCGCGCGGCGTACGTCTCTTCGAACAACGCCGAGCTCTCAACCGCCGCGGTGAGTTGGTTGGCCAGGATCGCGATGAGTTCCTCATCAGACTGCGTCTGCGTCGACGCGCCCGGCTTGGCCAGCAGCAAACACCCGGCCGGTCCGGCCTGCGGGATCAGCCCGGCCACGACCACCGTGCCGCCGCCGAACAGTTGTAGCAGCTCGCGCTCCGCAGGGTCTGAGACCGTCGCGGCCGTCAGCGTGCGCGGCGCTGGACGGCTGAGGATCGTCTTGAGGTGTCCGGAGCGGAGCAGGTGTTGCGACACCTGCTCCGCGGCGTCAGCCGGCAGGCCCACGAGCGTATGCCACGTCAGCGTGTCGAATGAGGAGCAGCCGCCCAGCAGCGCTTTCGAGAACCCGAACTGGGTGACGACCTCTGGATCGAGCCGGCTGAAGATCTCCTCCGGGCGGAGGCTGACTTGCAGCGAGCGGCCCAGATGGTGCAGCGCCATCAGCGAGGCCAGGCGGCGGTCCAGTTCTTCCTGCGTCCGGTGCAGATCCAAGTCGGTGCGGATGATCAGCTTCGCTTGCTGGTCCAGTTGGTCGTACGCGTCGCGCAGGCGCGCAGCTTCCGCGGCCTGCCGGGCGAGTTGGTCGACCGCCAGCCCGAGATACCCCAGCGCGCCCAGCATTCCCATCAGCCCGAAGAACCGGGTCATCCAGTCCTCGGAGACCATGAGCAAGACGGCGGTGAGCGTGCCCAGCACGATCACGCAGATCTGTTTGAGCGTCATCTCAGCTCCCCACCGCGGCGACGAGCACTGAGCCGGTCTGTAGGCTGACGTGGCCTGACGATGTGGCCAGCTCGCCGTAGCCATAGCCGCCGGCGATCGGTGCGCCGCCGGCCGCGTGCCGGATCGCGGCCAGCTCCTCGGCCGCATGGCGCGGCCCGAGCAACAGCCGCCGCGCGTAAGAGTCGAACACCAGCACGCAGGCGATGCGGCCCATCGGCTGGATGGCGTCCTGCACCGCGCGCCGCGCTGCATCCAGCGCCAGCTCGCGGTTGCCGATCATGAGTTGCAGCCACGCGCCCTCTGCCATCTCGCCGGTGCATTCAAGGCTGCCGTCCGGATGAAACGCGGTGACGGTGCGCAGCAACCACCGCGGCTCGCCGGAGTGCCCAGCCGGCAGGCCGGCTTCAACCCGGATCCCCAACGGATACGCGAGCTGCGAACGACGCAAGCTCTGGCCGTCGCCCTTGAGCTGCTGGATGCCGGCGGCGCCGAAGTACTCTTCGTACACGGCCGCGGCCGGCGCGCCGTCCAATTCGAGCAGCCGGTGTTCCTGCGCCTTGGTGATGCGGCGTGGTTTGCTGATCGGCGCGAACCCGTGCGCGGTTCCGAACGAGAGTTTGACGTTGCCGGCGAGCAGCGCGGCCGCGATGCTGCCGGTGGCATGCTGTTGGTTGGCGAACTGGACCGGGCGGGCAAAACGCAGATCATCGCCGGAGAGCCAGCCGCCGATGAGCGCTCCCGTGCCAAGGACCTCCTGCATGCCGCGGACCGCGTCGATGGCCTGGGCGCCGCATAAGCCATCGATAACGGTGAGGCAGCCGACGCGGGGCTGGCCCTTGAGCGGCTCGGCCGCCGTGTACGCGGCGCGCTGGCCGGCCGCGCGCGCATTGCCGGTCAGGTCCGTCCCGAGGCCGACGCCGGCAGACAGTTGCTCGCCGGCGAGCAGTGCGACGACGCAGCTGTGCGTCAGCACGCCTTCCGGAGTGAGCTCGCCGGCGGTCGTGCCGCCGATGATGGGGACGGCGCCGAGTTCGGACCGCACGCCGCGCAGGAGTGCGGCCGGGTCATGCCAGGAGGAGGCGAAGATGACCGCAAGCTTCGGCGGCACGCCGGCCACGCTCCGGCAAGCCATTTCGATTGCGTCCTTGCCGGCGCGACCAGCCTCTGCCGCACGGCTGAACCCGATGCCGGCGCACACATCTTGAGGCATATCAAGTTAAGCTTACCTGACATCTAAGCTAAACAACCAATTGGAGTTAAGCGAATTTAGGAAGGGGTGGAGGCGGGACCAGGCTGCTGCCGTTTGGCCGCGTACAGGGAACGGTCCGCGGCTTGGAGCAGGTCTTCGGGGCGGCGGTGATTTTCCTCGATCTGGCTGATGCCGACGGAGAGGCGCACCGGCGGCACGCCGTTGCGCGTCTGGCCGGGGATCGTCAGGCTGACGCGCCGCAGCTTATCCGCGACGAGCGCGGCCTGGTCGGTGGAGGTTTCCGGCAGCGCGATGACGAACTCATCGCCGCCAAGCCTGGCGAGGATGTCGGTCTGCCGCAGCGCGGCTTGCAGCTCCTTGGCCACGTCCTTGAGGATCAAATCGCCGGCATGGTGCCCAAGCGTGTCGTTGACTTTTTTGAACCCGTTCACGTCGATCATCAGGCACGTCAGGGGACGGCCATACCGTTTGGCCCGCTCATATTCGCGGGTCCACCGCTCCATGAAGAAGCGGCGGTTGGACAAGCCGGTCAGCTCATCCGTCGTGGCGAGCTGGCGCAAGCGCTCGGTCGTGCGCCGGAGTGCTGCGGTGCGCCGGTTCACCAGGCGCTGCAGGATGGCGGTGCGCACGGCCAGCAGCCACACGATGACCGTCAGCCCCAGGCCGGCGATCAGGCTGAGTGCGACGAGCAGGATGTGGGTCCACGTGAGCGTGCGGGCGATGCGGGTGTCCCCCGGCTGCATCCGCAGCGTCCATTGCAGGGCGTCGAGACGGACCTCCTTCTGCACGGTGATCGGAGGCCGCTGCCCGTGCGCCGCGGTGGCCCAGTCCGGGGAGGTATAGATCGTGCGCTGGCCGTCTTGGACCTGCGTGGGGACCCGCTGCACCATCCGCAGAAATAAGTCTTCCAAGAGCGGCGAGAGCGTGAAGACGCCGATGACGGCGCTCTGGCGGTACGGGCCGGTGGTGAGCGGCTCCAGCATGATGAGCGCCGGCTTGCCGTTCGCCACTTCGATGACGAAAGTGGACGGCACACGCCAGATGCTGCGCAGCTGCCGGCGGTCGCGGATGGCGCGATTGAGCCGACCCAGCTCGGCGCGCGAGAGCCCGGCCGGTCCATGCCACCAGACCGGAGCCGCTGTGCCGGCGCGGATCAAACCGGCACCAAGCATATGCCGCGTGTGCTGCGTCGCGCTGGCACCCATCGATTGGAGCTGCGGCAGCGTGAGATCCGGGCTGCGGTTGAGCGTATCGCGGATGAACGTGAGGCTGCCGCGGCGGCTATTGAGGGCCTGCACGACCTGCTGGGCGGCTTGGGCCACGACCGCGTCCGTGTCGGTGCGGAGCGCGGTCTCATGGCCCCAGCGGCTGAGCGTGATGAGGCCCAGCAAGAGTGCGCTGATCGCTACGGTGATGCCGATGGCGATCAGGATCCTGCGAGGTTGCCGAGCACCCAACCGCACCAGCCAGCGCCCGAACGGCACGACAAACCAAAGCATACGTTCATTGTAGCAAAAAGCAACGCGCCCCACCCCTTGGCGGGGATGGGCCGCGGGTCCTGTCGCGGGGCCGCCCCACACGCCGGTGCTCGCTTACCGGGCCGCTGTACAGCGGCCGGGGCCCGCGGGCCCCGCCGGGCAGCTCCCCGCCGGCGCGGGGG